>Ga0114957_1002735_pt1 | contig 16480 bp, 17 predicted proteins | sample BantaG_FD_87175 | JGI IMG/M metagenome (GOLD analysis project Ga0114957, IMG submission 87175) | Marine algal microbial communities from Bantry Bay, Ireland - BantryBay_4 metaG | ecosystem: Host-associated > Algae > Red algae > Unclassified | place: Bantry Bay, Ireland | collected 2014-11-21 | reverse complement strand
TCCCCCTTGGTTTTTCGGTTTCCCCCTCCACCCCCCCCCCCCACCCCGCCGCTGCCGGACCCCCCCCCCCCCGCCCCTTTCCCCTTCCCCCCCCCCCCCCCCCCCCCCGGCACATGGCGATGGCCCCCGGCGGGGCTTTTGACTGCGACTGCTTCACGTGTACGGGCGGAGGCCGCGCAGGCCCAAAACGCATATCCAGGTCCACCCTCTACAACCACCGTAATCACGGGAAGCGTCCTCGCCTGGACCCGCCCAGTGTCGGAAGCGCGCCAGACGATGACGCGGAAGGGTCTTAGACGAGCGCCGGGGTCGGTGCCGGTGACGGGGCGGGAGCGGGCGCTGTGAAGGGCGCGGGCGCCGGGGCTGGCGCGGGCACTGAGGCGGGCGCGGGGGCCACGGCGGGCGCGGGCAAGAGCCCAAGAGAAAGTGTGGGGGCGGCGGCGGCCGTGGGCTCGCGCTGGTCGGACTCGGGACCCGCTGGCAACGGCCGCAGATGCGATGCCGATGAAACCCCCGAGTTGAGCGAAGCCAGCGAGACGAGTGATCCGGATGACGTTCGGACCCCCGGTATCGAAACCGAAATCGTACCGGAAAGCGAAGTCGGGCATGCACCAACACCCGTCTACCAGCCATCTGTAAGCACGAACGAATTGCGGCTTCCCGTCGGCCAGTTCAAGGATCATATCGCTGATCTGGCGCTCCAACCTTGCACAGCTCGGCACGACTTGACGCAAGCTTCCATTGCAGATCTTCTTCAGCTCAGCTCGACCGCAGCCAAGTACCGAACACCCTTTCTCATGAGGCGCTTTATCGACGCGAGCGTCTATTTGGAGACGCGCGCCGTCGATTGCTGCATCAACGGCTGCGTGGCCTTCACTCACTTACGCACGCAGCAGAAAGTGTGCGACGTGTGCGGCGCAGCGAGGTACGCAGCCAGCGGAAAACCAGCCAAACAAGTCATCTATTGGTCGCTGATTGCCTGGATGGCACACCTTCGTGGCGACCCCGTCATCGGAGAAGCTATGCTGAAGAACATGGCGGCGGCCTGCACGGCTGCAGAAAAAGGAGCAGACGGTATTTAGCTCATATTTGTTGTGGCGTTTCTTCTTGCTCGGAAACAGGATGTCGTCCGAATGTGTAAAAAACTATTTCGCAGCTGTTAGATGTGATGGCCTGGGTAGGATGCTACCGTTGTGGCTTACCCCAGGCATTCTGCGGGGCCGCGCTGTACTCCACTAAGTGTGAGCTTGGACCAACGCGCGCGCAACAAGCACCAACTGCTTTTCATCGTAACTCCGGGGCCAAAGCAACCTGTCGACCTGCAGCCGTTTTTGCATCCTATCGCAAAGGAGCTAAATGAGCTGGCTAAGGATGTCCTTGGCCTCATCATCTCGAGCTCCACGCTGCCAGTTACGCTGAGGGCGGAAGTTTTGAATTTCTCGACAGACCAGCACGAAGGCGGTAAGCTTTTCCAGTCAACGGGCGCCAGCAGCTACGTTTACATCCGCCTCAGACTTTTTGAGGGGGTCTTCGTGTCCGCAAGCAGCCATTTTCTTCCCGCCGATGGATGCTTCAAACGGTGACGTCCTTTTCAAGATTCTTAATTGCACAGCATCCCGTCGTACGGCGGCATGCATTGCAGCAAGTGCCGCTGAAATTGAGATTGCTCGAGCGGAGGGCAAGTCTATCGCGTAGCAAACACGGATGAAACAGAAAAGCGGTGTCAAGGGGTACTCGCTAATTTTCGAACCTAGTCCAGCTGCTCGCGACGCCTACCCGCGCCTGAAAGACCTTTGGGACATGGGCCCCATCGCGGCGCCCTATGACACCATGCACTTGGTGCTGCTGAACGTTGCTCCGCACTTGTGCGAGCTGTTTTCGGGGCTCAAGCTGGTCGACAAGGAAAAGATGAAGACTACAATATGCCAAAAGTCACAGTTGCCCGTATTGGCAGGGAGCTCGGCGGGGCTCGGCGGACAGTGCCCATGGCTCAGGCAAGGTCTCTGCGGAACATCGAAGTGCGCCATAAGAGTTTCAAGGCCATCGAGTGGATGCACTTTATCCTGTGCAGCGGAGACGTCTTGCTTGCTGGACGGATTCTAAGCGACTATTTTGACATTTTCATGGCATCAAGTCGGGCGTGCCGGCTTCTGTTTCGCACAAGAGGCGTGCTTGAGACGGAGATGGAAGCGATTGACAAGGATCTCAAATACTTTGTGTCCAAGTACTACACCAAGATCTACCGTGGCACTACCGAGCGGCTGCCGCTCTGCCTGTCCACCATTGCCACTTTGTTGGACATCGTTCCCCTGCTACGGGCGTGCGGACCAGCCTGGGTTACATGGCAGCATCCCTTGGACAGAAAGATTGGGACGCTTGGCAAGCTCAACCGAGCGGCATCGAATCCTCATGCAAGTCTGTCGGCGAGTGGAACTCGCCATTGCAAGGCCGACCTCGTTTCTTCTTTCGTCGAACTGTACGTCCCGAAGGAGTGGGCCGGTACGACAGGCAAGCAACCCGAGGCAACGGGAATACCTGTCGAAAGCTTGGTCATTTCTGAGGACGTCGGCCCCGACTGCGCGTTGCTCTCACGAAAGAAACGAATCCTGCATTTGAGCGGAATGGAGTTGGAAGGCATGCGGGCGGCGCGAATGCTCCAGTCGGCGACCGAAATGCCTTTGACTGTTGAGGCAAAGAAGTACTACCGGGCCAAGCTGGCATCGGGAAGTGTGGCGGGATCCACACCAGTCGGTTCGAATTCTGACAAGCATCGGCGTCGCAACTACTTCGTGCGGATCAACTCTAAAGAAGAATTCTTCCTCCCCGACAGAACGGTCGCGAAGCACCTCGGTTTAACTTTTGGGGCTGTTTTTCACTACGCCGCCGTCTTCATCGATGGCCGAGCAATGTCCTTAGCCTACGCTGAGCAAGTCAAGACCGCCAAAGACCGTTTCGGACGGTATGGGTACTTGGCGATGAGTTACAGAACCGAGACCTTTTTTGGGTTGGGGGGCTCTACATACTACCTTCCTGTTGCTGCCTTATCCGCAGTCGTGGCGACTGTCGAGAGAGAGGGGCTACATTATGTTTTGCATACTCGGGAGCCGTTTTTTGCGAGCGAGTAGGGCCGGGGGCCTTTTCGTGGTGCTCTGCGAAGAATGGTGGCCAACAGCCTTGATTCAGACGCCGAAGCACTTGAAAAAAGGGTGCAAAGACTACCCTATTTTCTCAAGTCGTTGCATGTCTTGCCAATCGAATTTTTGAATGGCTTAATCTGAACAAGTATTGTATTCCGCCTTCCAGACACGCTTGTCGGACGGAGCACGTCCCTGAGATCTCGTTTGGACCCGCGTCCGAGGCGCTTTCTCCGCCGCAGAATCTGGGAAACGCGGTTCTGAGCGTGGCGTGCACGTGTCCACGGGCCACGGGCCTGGAGAGAGCGGCCCCTTGCCACATGCGCGTAGAGCGTCCTGAGGCATGAGGGGCTGCACAGCGTGAGCCAACGAGGGGGTGCCCTAGCAGGCGGTCCTACGACGCTTTGACACAGACGCCCAGGCAGCCGCACACACGCCGTCGCTGCTCCGCAGCCCAGAGCACCTGCTGACCGTCGTTGTCACGCCCATGGACGAGCAGGGTAGCGCTCTCCCACTCCGCCCTGCTTGCTCCGTGCGCGCGGATCTTCTCTCCCCCGCCTCAACCCTCCCCCCCACCACCCTCTTCTTCGCCGCCTGCCCGTCTTTTTTCTCGGCTGCTTCATCACCCCTTGGACGTTCTTGTTGCACTGCGGTCGGACGATGATCAACCGTCGGAAGCGTGCGCGCGCCGAGGCGCGGGCTGATGGTATGCTATTCATGGCTACGCTGTTAATACTCATCATGAGGTTTTAAATAACCGCCGCCCTCCCAACATGACCCTGCCATGTTTCATCATCGTTGCTTGCGCATGGTCCCATCTTGGTCATGCCGTCTTGTTCACCAGTTTGGACTTCGATGACTGTTCATTTTCATGATATCTGACTGTCGTGGGTTACCGTATTACTTTAGCTCCTGTTCCTCCGTTTTCCTGGCAACCATTTGGCTTGCCAATTGTCTTTTACTACAGATGACCTAGCTGCGGCGGCGTCGGCAGCTGCAACTCTGTCAGCCACGTTTGGGGTCGTCGGCGGTGCCGCTCCGCCGCACGCCGCCCGCCTATGCGGCTACTAACAAGACTTGGCCGTGGCCGCGGCCTGGTGTCACCTCCGGCGCCTTCTCCGTCCTTCGCACCCCCCCCTTCGCCCCGTCGGTCTACTCGTGGGATCCCACCGCTGCCGCCAGCTACCCCACGGCGTCCATCTCGCGACAGCTCAATGGCTGCTCCCTCCGTGCCGCCCAGCCAGTCCGCATCTCTACCACCGCGGCAACCGCCTAGAAGGGGCGCCGCGCAAGCGCTTCCGACGACGCCTACTACGCGTAATGTCGGCAGCGCCGCCAGTGGCTCGGCCAATCAGCTGTCGCCGTCGTCGGTTCCGCTTCCAATGTCCACTACGCGTAATGTCGGTAGCTCCGCCGGCGGATCGGCCAATCGGCCGTCGCCGTCGCCGGGTTTACTTCCGACGCCTTCCAACTCCCCAAGGGGGCGTCGGCGGATTCGCTCGAACGGGCGGATGGGTTTTCAGGTGGATCCTGACCCACATGCAGGTCGGCGGACAGTGGCGATCTTGGTGGCGCGATCAATCAACCGAATGAAGGTCGTCGGTGAGTCGCCACTCGGCATGGCGCCAACGGACGCCAACCGCTTGCAGGGCCTGGCGCGCTGGGCCGCCGCCGACTTTACCCACGGAGGGGGTGAGCACCACACGTTTTGCTTCCAGACTCGGGCGGCTATGGAGAAGGCGATTACCTACTTAAAAGGACAACGAAACCCGCCTCGCCGTCTGAGAGAGGTCCTGGGGGGTGTGCGCCCTCCTTTCGAGGGCTACTCCCAACGCGGTGGACTATGCCAGCGAGGTGGCTGGGAGAATCAGCCCTGTCGAGTCACCACCAACGGCGTCTACGTCCGTGACGGCGCCGCTGTCGGACACTCGGGGACCAACACCGCCGGCTTCTCCGGACGGGTCGAGTGGCAGCGCTGACGGTGCCGCGGTGCAACCGCGGCCCGCCGCGGACCTTTTTGCATCCATTTCTTAGTCACAGTTTATGTCATGTAAACCATACACGAATATCTTATAGATAAAAATCTGAACGACAGAAGTACCATCTCCTAAATGTTCAGAATTAAGTAACTGTCGACGAGGCTAAATAGCTACGTGCAAAAAAACTAAGCAGACGATTCTATTTTTCTGTTGCCTTCTGGCTATCAGGAACGACATAATATTATCAAAATGTTGATTATCGCCACTGCAATGCTTTCTCTTTGCATGTGTGATATTCCTGTGCCCATTCTTGTTTATTTCGTCACTGCTTGATAGTGTCGTGAAGACCACTGGCTGCCAAGCAGGAAGCCACGTGGCTGCCTGTGAGCAAATCGGAGTCCAGAGTATCCCGGGTTTCCATGGCTCTGCTGGAGGTCTGTAGAGCACTTGGATTGTATGCGTATCCCGCAAAAGCCGGTGTTTTTAGTGTGCCTGGTGGCTATGTGGAAGCGGTTTCTGTTCCTTCAACGCGGGAAGTTGGGACGCTTTCCGTAGCAACAGCCCATACCAGTTGGTGCGAAAAACAGCTCTGTTTCCAGTTGCCAGATATCCTTTTGACAGTTTTTGAAAGGGCCCTCTCACTCTGGTTGCTTGGATGCGACCATGCGTGGCAAAAGAGCTGCTAGCCTGCCCACGAGCACGACGTGCAAGCCGGCGCACGGGCACTGGTTTCAAATAACACTGCATGCTGAGGACTGTTGGATGGCTCTGTCGAAGGTATGGGCGATCGCAGGAGTTTTATAATTTTGCGCTGAGAGCTGCTGTCAATTGCTGCGATTTGTCGCTTGTGCTCAGGGTGCTCTTTCTGGGCGCATTTTGGGAGCTCCGTGGGCGCGTAGAGTGCCCTCGGGCGCTGAACGCCTCTGAGATTCTGGGCGCGCTGCTGGAAGCTCTAAACATTCAGTGTCGTAATATTTTAACCACAGTGTCGATCGTGTGACAGACGACACTGTCTGCAGTCTCAGTGAGCGTAGAGGCCTTGTCTACAGCTGCGTCAGCAATAAGTCGGGAAGCCCCGTCGAGAGTTGCCCATCGCAGCAGCGATGGCCCTCGTTTTAGCGCCAGAGCAGCAGCATCCTTTCCATCCACCTCCCACGACGGCAAGATATTTTTGACAAGGATTTCTACTTGGCCAAGGCCTTGGACGTGTGTCGGTCGGCGTGATTGTGTAATGCGCGCGTTTATTTCTTGTCTTCATGGCCACGCGGCCTCGTTGTGTACTTCACCACCTGGGACCTATTCAGATGTTCTCTTGTTTGTCCTTCGGAGCGCCGCTGTGGGCGGCACGCAGACACGTTGGGGCTTGTGGATGACCGGCAACTGTACTTCTTTAACGGGCATGGAAAACTTTGCAGATGGTCGCTCGTTACCGAAAAGCACAGTCAAGACTGTAAGAACAAAAGGGAGCTATCAGTTCATTTATGGGTGCTACAATGGGCGCTTGAGGGCCGGACTGGGCGTTTAAAGGGCGCTCGGTGGCGCATGAGGCACCAGCGCTCCTAAATTTGGGGCTCACTCAACAAGCCTATTGCTTTGAGCGTTTCTCAAATCCATTCATTCTTTGACTGCGCACATTACAAGAAGTACTCGTTGTGTACACTATTGCGTGAAAAGGAAATACGAGCGGGGCACCGAACCGGAAAAACCGTTTATGCGGGATGTCCGCGCGCCTTTAGGTGCGCTGCGGTGCAGTGCGCGACGCGGCCTGCCTGGCTGTCAGATGCATTGTCCAGCCGGTGAGGCCGCATCGCGGCCTCCCGACAAGAAAACGTTCCGGTGTATACCGCGCTATCTGCCTCGAAATCCCGGGTAGCCCGGATTCCCTTTGAGAATGTGCCTCCTGGGAGAAAATTGTTCGGGATTCCGGATCGCGAGAAACCGGCTCACGCGAATCAGCTTGGGAACTCGGCCACCCCCCTTCCCCTAGCGGTGCTTCGGCTGACGCGCTTATTCTTCTCACTGCAGGCGGTGGCTTGGATCGTGGCGGGTTCTTCTGCCGTGACATCGCGAAGTAAGCATCGCTACCAGCTGTATTCGTTCACAAGTGGCTTGATTACATGATCCCCCAAGCCTAGTTCAGGCTTCTCTTCTGGGTCTGAGATTTACACAGGCCAGATGAAAGCCAGGCTGCCACGTGCTAAAGAGCCTCTGGTCGAAGAGCGATTTGGACGCGTCCCAATTTTCCAGGACGCGTCCCAATCTTCTAGGCCTTCACAGCCTCCGTGATACGTAGTTCGTAATCCAGGATGATCCGTGGACGGCATGTCGTGATCCACGGCGGATCCCGTCTTGCCCGCGCTTTTCTACGCCTGTCGCTTGCAGGCACTTTCACAGGTGGCTCCGCAGTCGCTGTGCAGTTGCTGTCGTACTGTGGTGGGGCTTAACATGGTGGATGACGATGACGACCGGACATATATTTATTCGATGTGTGCCCGTTCAAGATACCGATTGAAGGGGGGGCGGGGGGGCAAGGAGCCGGGATGAGACACACACTGGCACGCTGCAGATATGCCGGGATAAAAAGGCTCACCTCCCCTTCCCTACCATCCCTCTATTCGCGGCCCGGCTCCACTGGTCGTCCCGTAACGTTCCCATGTATGGTTCTCCTTCTCGTGACAAACACAGGGCAACGATAACAGATATCGTGCAGCCGTTTCGCGGTAGGATATGGGCGTACTAATGCATTGACAGCCATCGCCTTCTCGTCAAGACAACTGCGGGGCAGGAGTGAGCAAAGTGGGCATTCAACTTTGACAACACCTCGGCGTTTCTCTCAGCGAGACCTATCAGATGCGCCAAAGAACGGTCGGAACGCAACTACATAGCTGGAGTTAAAACCGATTGCCATCCGATGACTGGAAGCGTCCAGCTACAAGCGCACATTGGATCGGTACGGACGCTTCAGGTCACGCATCCAGAAGCTCCCCTTATGCCTGGAAGGGTAACGCGGGGCCCCTGAGCCCGTTTTTGTAGTCAAATAACAAATCCGAGCACCTTTGGCACTCTGGTGGCTACGTGCACTCGTGCGCCGCTCTTACTCAAAAACGCCTACCGGCTGCTCTTGAGACAAGTTGGCATTACTTTGACAACACCCCTGCGTTCTTCTCAACGAAACCTATCAGATGCGCCAAAGAACAGTAAGAACGCGTTCATAGAGCCGGAGGTATGTCTCATCGCCAATCGATAGAAGCGCAGCGTCGTAGATGGTGCTCCGCCCATTTCCTTCCCGCGTGCGTAAGATGCCGTTAGGGAACATTTGCGTGCTCCGTAAGGGACTCAGTTCCAGCCCATTCTTGCATCATGCAATGAAGACCACCACGTCTGCACTGGCTCCTGATTGCCAACATGAGCAGTGGAGGCTGGACACGTTGAATGTCGGCATGAAACAAGTGTGCCTTTGTTGAAGGATAACCGTGGTTGCTGACAACGGCGAGGGCGCCCAATTGTCTGCCGCATTTGAAGCAGTGACCAACCGTGACCAACATTACTTTTGAAAATCCAGAAGAGCAAGTACACTGGATCTTAACTGGGCGTGCCCCGAAGACGATGTCGAGCCGGCCCAGGCACGAGAACGCTCCAAACAAGGGGTCGAAAGCTCCAGCAACATTACAGAAGCGTATTTCACTTGATAGTTAGGTAGTTAAATATGATTCTCCGAGCATGTGTCTTTTTTGATGCAAGGCTGCCCACGGCGACAGGTCTCGCGACCATCGTTGCCACATCCACCATCCCAGCTCCCACTCCCGCGCTCGTGGGTTCTCGATCGCTGCCGCTGGTAGGGGTGGTGGTGTCGTGAAGATCTTGAGCCCTACTCTTGCCTTGCAGGACCTGGCTGTGTGATAATACATCCTGTCTGCGCGTGTCTGCTTCAGCCCTCTGTACACGTGCAAATCCCTCTCCCCACTTCTCTCCAGAAGCCCCTCGACGTACATTACCCTACAGAATAAACCGTGGCGGATGATGCTGCCAGGGCCGTCGCCTTCGCAAGCCGGGGATGGTCCAGTCCACTGCTCGCCCCTCGGCTGGGGCAGCGTCTGCTGGCGGCGGCTCGTGCTGCCGCTGAGACGGCCAACGCTATCGTGGCGTCCCCGCCGGCGGCGCGTGCACCCGCTCGTCCTGTGGGTGGCGCCCGAGAGGAGCTCACGCTGATGCGCCTGGCCACTAAGCTCCAGATTATCGCACGGAACAACGGCGGCAAGTCGTGGCGGTGGATCACGCAGCAGATGAGGGGGGCGGTACTCAGAGACCGCCGTCTAGAGTGCGTCCAGGCGACGGGCGGTCGTACTGGCGCAGCTGGCCGAGGGAGCATCGGTGCGCGCACTTACATCCAGAGAACCCCCTATCCCGAAATTGACGCCCGTTCAATTTCCTGGGTCCGCGCGGTACGGTCACGCAGCACGCCTAATTGAGGCCGCTCTTCAGGATATGAAAGTTCGGTTGCAGTACACGAATTGTATGAAAGCGTTCCGATGCCTGCAGTAGTCTCAGTGGCTGTCGTGCACGATGGCGGTGGAAATATCAATTGAGAGGCCTGTCCTCATTGAGAGCAGGTCCGTCGGTTGCAAGATCGCCTACCGCGGGGCTCATCGTCACCGTGACGCCATCATGCTGTCTACCTCCCCTCCACCCACTTTATGGAGCCAGAAGGACTCCCGCGCCCCCGACCAGTAATAAGGCACGGCATGACATCCGTGCCATGATGCACCGCAGTGGCGGGGACCGCTCTGTCCCTTTACTACCGTTGAGGTACGCATATCGATTTCTGTGGGTACTGTTGTGGATGATCGTCTGTCATCGTCGTGTTTGGTGGGTCATTGTGGTCTCTGCTCAAAGCTGCCTCGGTCTGTGCCAAGAGTACCCATCCGACCGCTATTGGTTACGTCACTAGAAAACATCAAACCTAGTCATAGACTTTGGTTCTCCAATCCCAGAGACTGCCCACGTCTGCCCAGCTCCGAGCATCTTTTTCCGTCAGGTGTTGGCCATTTTGTCTCCCTATGTCACTTACATTTCCTTACCCACCCAGATGAGGCGCTCGCGTGGCAAGCTAAGGGGAGCAAGACCCTAGACGGCAAGAATCCGGCAGCGGCCGTCAGGGTGGCGGCAGCCCTGCCGTCTCGACGGAGCAAGGGCGGGTCGCCCACAAATGCTAACGAAATTCCGCATCACGATTGCGCCCCGTACTACGCTGCTGCAGTCCGTCGTCAGCAGGCTGTGGCGCCGGCACGGCTGTCGACACCGGCGGGCAGTACGGATGGCGATTCTGCCCCCCCCCCCACCCGTGCCTCTGACCACCCACTGACTTGACAGCTGACCGTTCCCGCTTAGTTGGTGCAGCCGTCGCCGGGACAGCGTCAGAAGGGGCTGTCGTGGCCGCGGGTGCGACTGCTGAGACCCCATTTGTCGCGCCGGCATTCGTGCTTCGTGCCAACGCGGCCCTCCGCCCCCTCTCCCTCCAAGACTCACTCCCAGTCTCCCAGACAGGCGAAGAGGCGACGTTGGGCACCTCGGTTGTGCAGTCACGGGGGCTCAAGACGCGCACAGCGGGTGTCGCAGCGATAAGCGGAGATTCGAAGAGTGACACCGTGCAGTCCAGCGGTCCGCGCTGTGACACGTCCTCTCCGGGTGCGCGCTCAGACACCGCTGTGGAAGTCTTCTCCCCTCATATGCCTCACTGCTTCACTCTCGAGCCCGCCTTGACGTGTGAAACCTTCGAAGCGAGCGGCACGGCTGCGCCGCCGAACCCCCCACAACAGATATTGGACAGTACAGGTACTGCAGCTGCGCCCAGCGCGCCACACCTCACTCCTGAAGTGACAGTCAACCTGGTTTTGGAGTTTCTAGGCGCGGCTTGAACCCTCGAAGAAACTGCAGCTTTGCACCTGAACCATCAAGCCGCGGCCATCTTGGCGCGAACGGTTCCAACTGCTTATCTGCATCACACGCGGACGGGCGCATCAGTGTTTACACACAGAAACCGTCCGTGTTAAAACCTGATGTGGGTCAAAGCCGGCGCAACCAGCGCTTGACCGTTGCTGTTCGTGACATTTCAAGTGCCGCTGGGAGCCGTGTCTGCAAAGTCCCACCACGCCGGACCGCCACAGAGCAGGTCGGGCTCTTGGCATCCATTGGAATCAGCTACGCAAAGTTCAACCGGATTCGGGAATTCTTCGGAGGGGCTTCGAGCCCGCTAGCCAGCCCGCAAAGTCTACGGCAGGCACTATCTGCCATTCTGAAATTGCCGACCAATGACGTCGCCTTCTTGGACAGTGGGGCCCACGTGAGCCAGCTCTGTCGCGCGGTGTGAGGGCGGTTGTCTGATCTGTGGTCCGTCGGGCTGGTTGTTGATTGCCGTTGGTCAGACCAAGAGGGCGAGGCTATCCCACAAACTTGCCATTACGAAGTCTTCAGTACTGGGAGGCCTCTGTAAGCGATTTCTGCCTTCTGTCTGACATGAGAGATGTCCATATCTCTGTTAGATTGAAAAAGGGAGGGGACCTGTCATCTGTGAATGTTGTGATGGGGTTTTCGACCCAACACGACCCAAACAGACTGGGAAATACTGTCCTGATAGGATTCTGCCCTGAGTCCGAGGACAAATACCCTGAGTAGGCATCCATACTGGCTCCACATGAGGCACAGCTCCATCTACTTTCCGTCACTGGCATTGTTATGGGGTCTCAGCGGCGGGCAGTGCGTGTCTTAGTTAACGGAAACTACCCATGCGTATGCAACACTGCAGGCCATGAAGTGCACAGCGCGTCGCTGCCACGAACTTCGTGTCTGGGCACCAAGAGCCAGGGCGACCCGCAGTGGTTGCTGGTCGCGCTGTTTAGGACTGTGTAGGACTTGAGTCGTAATTACCCTCCGAGAACCGTGTCCCACTTAAGGGAAACGCGGGCTGCCAGCGACTCGGGAGAGACGCCAGATGGACTCGGGCTTGCAACCCATTTGTCCATCGAGCGTCCGCCTGTCAACATCAAGCCACTCACGAAATTCATGCCACTTCCTCTTCATTTGGTGATCAGGCTTACGCTGCGGATGCTGCGGATCGCTATTGAGGCTCTAACGCCAGGGCGCGGGCCATCTGCAGGATGGCAGTTTGCCCACTCCCTTGCGGGTACGTTGAGAATTGAACTTGGCGTGAAATCTGTTCCATTCCGTAAAGGCAACTTCATTGATCAGCACTGCCACTCAATTGGCGCGAAAAGCCACGCCATCGAGAGAATCCTGCGGTTCCTCATGCCGGCTCCCTTGGCGACCGCCTACAAGCGCGGGAGAGTGCTGCTGCGCGGCGTTACGGCAACCCCCAACCGTGCAGCTGTCATTCCTCCCGCCGAGCAGCACCGGCTTCAGGCCGATGCGCGGGCATTCGTCAGTCTTATCCAGGAATCTTTCCCATGGGTCAGCATTTCGACCCAGCGACACGTGCTCATCTCCCATTCGTAGGAGGTCATGTGACGTTGGGAAAGCACCGGGCCTTGTGGCGAGCAGGCGATTGAGTAAGGGCAACGGTTTTATATTCAGAACGCGGCTCAATTAACAGGTGAGACGCCGCTGCTTTCCTGTCGTCAGCTCGCGCAGACTATGGCGTTGAGCGGCGTGGCTTTCGACGCTTTTTGGAGGTCCAAGGCGCCAATCCGTAAGCGGAAGGTGGGGCCTCGTAGTGCGCTCCATCCCGGGGACCGCTGCCGGCGTGTCAACAAGGCCTGAAGGCGGGAGAGTCTGGCCGCACTGGAGAAGACGGTGAAGGACCGGGCGAAATGGACAAACGATCAGTTTGAGGTGGCCATTGGAGTGACTGTGGCATTCTCTTTTTGCAACGGCCGTTCTGTGCACTAGTGGGCTTTTGTAGGGTATCGAGAAGAACGACGGTCACCTTCACGCACATCGCTGGATTGATGGGCGCTTCTCAACAACGCGAAGGCAAATCGGAACCTGGTTTCACGTCGTAAAAAGGAGGCAGGCGTGTGTGGCACGCCCGTTGGCCCTCAGCTCTTTCAAGCCCAGAGAAAAGGCCGTGTCATGTAGAAAGAAGTGTGCATTGATCGGCGGCCGACAGAATTGGTTGCAGCCAAGAGAAAGCATTATGGTGCGTGTCCCAAACATGAGACATAGCGGTTTTTTCTTTTTTTCTCGGCCCACTGGTCTTCTGCAACGGTCCGAAAATGTAGTGTGACCCACTCGGTCCCACTGTGATTGCAGAACTGCCACTGACAGGGTTAGCAGAGGTGGCGCATCCTGACGTGTCCTGGGGGAGAGTGTCATTCATTTCTAATTTGACAGGTGACGATTACGCGGCCCAATCAATTGCGCAGATCATAGAGCAGGCATGTCCTGACAATTTGTGCACGAAGAAAAGGGCGCTGCCTTACCAATAAAGACGTGAGAAAGACCCCCATGTAGCCCCCTGTAAGAAGAACACGTTTCGGGACACCCCTCATCGAAGCTCCAGTTCGCATATGAGCTTTGGCGTTGCAAACCTTTAACCCCAAGAACCTGAAAACGACTGGCTCCAAGATCGGGGCTATCTGAGAGGTCCACAGAACAGGGCCCACTGCCGGGTATGAAGGAGTTGTCAGCCAAGCACGAGTCGGGAGAGGCTCTTTCCATGGAGGCCAGTCGAGAAATTTCTCGTACCCCACGCCGCCTGCCCCCGTGCAGTGATATGTCAGTCCTTCAGAAAATGCGCATAACTGATTTGTGGGACATGCACCAAAGGTTGCCTGCCCACCTAATGAGTTGGCCCGGAATTCAAAAAAGCCTCTTTAGGCAGGCTTGAATTCGCGTGGCGGGCTTATATGGCTGCCGATGTCCCTGGCCATCCTGCCGTGCAAGGCGCTTCAGATTGCGACCGCTCTCGATCTTACCAACGTCACAGCATGCAGTGGCTTCTTGTAGAACTAGACGGCTCGGGGTTGTCAGCGTGGCCTTACGCGGGTGCGGCGCTTCCGCAATTATTTCGGCGGCGGCGGCACGCCTGGATAAGATTTGGCGGCAGCTTACTGGTGTTGACTCACATCTGATTTGCTATATAAACGTGACATAGCCTCTTTTCGTTGTCTTCCCTCCATCTCCCCGCATTTTACCCGGCAACCGATGGAACGCCCGGGGCTGTACAGCCACAAAACCTCAATATTGCGCGGCCTTGACGCTGTGCTGAAATGCGACCGGGACGCAAAAGCTGCAGATATCTACGTTTGGCACCGCCATCATCACCGCTACCAGCGGGAGGGCTGTCGGCCGCGACGACCCCGACGGTGGCGGCTCGCGGCGCCGTTGTCTGTAGGGGGCGTCGCCGGCGCGGCTGCGGCCTGGCGGCATTGTCGGGGGGCGGCATCATCGGCGAGTGACGTCGCTGGCGTACCGCGGGTGGGCGCCATGGTTCGCTGGCGGTGCCGCTGTGCCGCATATCGTTTGGAGGGGGAGGGGGGACGGAGGCAGTGCGCTGACAGCTTACGGCCTGGGGGTGAATAGGTGACGCTGGGGTACCTCGGAGGTGGCTGGCAGAGTGACCGCGTGTTTCTGATAAGATAGAGGGCTACTGCTGGCGCGTTTGGTGCTCTTGTGTCTGGTGTAGACGACGACCGCCCAACTGGCGTCCTCGACGACCCCCCGATGGTAAAGGCTGGCCCAAATTCAAAATTCTTCTGATGTATGTTTGCCCAAATCGAACACCTCTTGCACACTGCTACACTTCAGCATCAAACAAGACCTCGGACAACGACTCAACGGCCGCCTGGGAGCGGCTCATGCGGCGCTTAGCGTCCTTCAACGCGGCTTCGGCGGCGGCTTCATCGCGGTCGAAACGCCTCACAATAGCATCGCGCTCGACCCCCAGCTCATGCACCGCCGATACCGTCTCGTCCAGCCGCCGATTCGCCGCCTTGGGCGTCTGTTTGGCAAGGAACCACTGTTCTTCGCCGGACAAGCGCTTCCCCGTCGGGTCCCGAGACACCGACGGCAGCGCTGGTACGGCGGAAGTGGTCGCGGCAGCAGGCGAGGCGACGGCAGCATCGACGGTAGCGGCACCGGCGAGACGGGGGGCGGCCAATGTAGAATGAGGGAGAGGCGGAGGCGGGGCCGGAGGCGGCGGCGGCGGCGGGGGCGGTGGCGGCGTTGGCGGCGGCGGCGGAGATGAAGGCGGTGGCGACGGCGGGCTCGAAGGCAAAGGCGGAGGTGGGGGCGGAGGCGAGGGCGGAGGCAAGGGCCGCGGCCTCGCCGACACTGGCGGCGGTGCCGCTAAAGGGGTCGTGCGTGGTCCCACCCCGTGCCGTGTGGCGCGTGCTCGCGCCGTGATTTCTCCGATTCGGCGGGGTTGGGTTTGCAGTAGAAGCTGTCGTCGGGAAGTCGAAAGCCGGGACGGCGGCGGCGGCGGGGGGGGCGGAGCGGATGGCACGGACTCGTCAGACGTCGAGCGCGCGACCGGTGCCCCACCCGGCGACCACGGTGGCGTGCTGACCTGAATTTCTCCTGGAAGAACTGTCGCCGACGCCTGTCTCCCGTTGCGTCGGCCTGTATCGCACGCCGCCCGCGACCAGCGCCAGGCCGCACCCGTCGACATGGTTGAACCCGAAGGCGTCCTGTCAAAGAAAGAAGGCGTCATTCCGTGGGTGATGGAATGAACGGGCGCAGCTGGTGGGCGGGGGAGAGGGGAATAGCAACTTGATGGGGAACGGGGGGGAGGATCAGCAATGGCAAAGAGGCTAGGTGGGATTCTGCAGACGGGGGGGTGACAGGCGCGGGGGTGACTAGTGTGAGAACATGTGGGAGGACAGCGGCCTTCACCAAGTGAGAGGAGGCAGGAATCCGTGATACTTTTTACTTCGAGACGCCACAACCAGCCATCCGGGAGCATCAAGAGGGCGGAGGGGGGCCGTGCGCCGCACCCGTATGCCCTGCGGGCAGGGGGGTGGCTACGGGGGGACTCATGGGCAGGGGGGGGGCGACGGGGGGACACAGGGAGCCACAGAGCTTTGGCGCACTAAAACAATAGTCGGCACGGATGGCTGGGGTTGAAAAGGGAGGCAGCACGGAGGGGTGGAGCGTGGTTATCCAGCGGCAAACGGCTCGCCGCCTAACAATACCGCGCGGAGTGCAAGAGGAAGGGGCATAACAAGCGGACAGCGCCGAGCAATACGCCGCCACCATGCACCGCATTAGTATTGTCGATGCGTCAAAAATTGGACATGACATGATCAGGTGTGAGAACAGGAAGAGTAGAGGAGGGGCTCTTCAGTCCCAGTTGAGGTCGATTCAGTCTCTTCTGCAACGATTTGTCGTGTGACGGCGACATATAACTACATA
>Ga0114957_1002734_pt1 | contig 16485 bp, 15 predicted proteins | sample BantaG_FD_87175 | JGI IMG/M metagenome (GOLD analysis project Ga0114957, IMG submission 87175) | Marine algal microbial communities from Bantry Bay, Ireland - BantryBay_4 metaG | ecosystem: Host-associated > Algae > Red algae > Unclassified | place: Bantry Bay, Ireland | collected 2014-11-21 | reverse complement strand
GGTGAAATATTTAACCACCGCAGAAAATGATGATGACCGTGGCAGAATTTCTACCGCCTCCCTGGTCTTGAATTTTCTATTATCTATTATTAATGTGATTCTACTAATAGCCTTAGCAGGACCATTAGCAAAATTATTTGGTTCAGAATTGATTAGAGGCTTATTCTACATCTACACGATCACTACCTTGGTAATGATTCCAATGCAGCACTTTAATTTCGTTCAGTTTGCGCATCTCGATTTTGTGGGTCCTACCTTTTCTAATTTCTTTAGAGGAGGAGCCTTATTTATTTATATCGCATTTTTATATTTTTCTTCCGCAGTAGTTCCATTAGCAAATTTAGCTTATGTGCAGATTGTTGCAGCAGTCGTTGGCTCCATAGTATCTTATCTATTTGCTCGTAAATATTTTAAATTCAGCAAATCCATTGATTGGAATTGGGTGAGCACCTTATGGCGTTATGGACGTTTTACTTTCTTGACCAACCTAAGTACGATGCTCTATAAAAGTATCGACAAATGGATGCTAGGGGCTTTATTGACTCCAGCTAGTGTAGCCATATACGATGTGTGCATACGAGTGAATAATCTCTTGGAGGCACCTACGCAAGCCATAGCTCAGGTAGTTTTTCCGCAGTCTGCTAGGAAAGGAGAAAGCGAAGGGCCAGAAGCCATTAAAAAGCTATATGAAGGAGCGGTTGGAGCTATACTGGCTCTAATTATACCAGCCATTATATTTGTTCTTTTGTTTCCTAAGCTTATCGTTGTGATACTTGGAGGAGACGAGTACGCTGTCGCAGCATCAATATTGACGGTGACAGTATTTTATGCCTTATTCTTACCGTTCGCCAATCAGTTTGGGACCATCCTAGATTCTATCGGTAAACCAGAAACCAACTTATTCTTCACCCTTTTAGGCGCAGTAATTAACGTAATAGCTAACCTTATCTTTATCCTGCAGTTTGGAGTAATCGGAGCAGCTTATGGTACCATGTGTACTTATATCATTACCTTTATTCTCAATCAAGTCGTTCTCAATAGGATGTTCAAAGTTCAATGGTGGAACGCTTTCACCGCCATTCCCAGTTTTTATGTGATGGCCTTTGGAATTATTTTTGGTAGAAATAAAATAAAAACTCAAGAGGAAGGCTTAAGCGTTACTTTATCAGATAAAAAAGAAGAAGCTGTCAAGCACTAACCAAGAAGCTCGAGATTATGAAGCAAAATATCGATATCATATATTTTACATTGTTTAGGTGGAAGAGTGAGTTCTCTTCTATCTCTCATGCTTTTGGTAAAGAGCTCGCTAGACAGGGTGCTAGAGTCTTTTATATTGGACACCCTTTCACTTATAAATATCTCTTGAGTTCTGATTCAAGAAGCAAATTAAACGAAGGCATATCAGAAGCATTTAAGTTACATGAAGAAAATTTAGATAATGTACCCGCAGATTTCCATTCTATGATTGCGCCATTGGTGGCACCGATCAATTGGATACCGCCAGGTAAGCTCTATGATTATATGCTGCATAAAAATGAAGATAAAATTCGTGGTGCTATAGATCAGATCATCAAAGAGTATGATATCAAGGAATATGTGTTCATCAATTGTTTCAATCCTTTTTTTCCTGATGTCGCATCTAGAAAATTGCCTCCTTTGGTAAACATCTATCAATCTGTTGATGATATTTCTCAAAATGCATATACCCTAAAGCATGGCTACGAATTAGAGAAGAAGATGGCGAGAGACGCAGATATGATCATGGTTACTTCTACCAATTTGAAGACCATCATGTCTCAGTATAATGATAACATTGAGATACTACACAATGCTGCAGATGTTGACAACTTCACAAAAGCTTTTACAAATAAATTTGAAAAGCCAGAAGAAATCAAAAATGTTACTGGAGATATCATTGGTTTTACGGGCGCACTAGATCCTGTTCGTATCAATTACGGCTTACTTGGTGATATAGCAGATGCGTATCCTGATAAAACCCTTCTATTGGTAGGACCTTATCAGCAAGACTTGATCGAAAAGGCGGGCTTACACAATCGTAAGAATATTATTTTGACAGGATCCAAGCATATTTCTCAGCTACCTCAATACGTTCATTTTATGGACACATTAATAATTCCTTTTTATTGTAATCAGTTGACCAAGAGTATCTACCCTTTAAAAATAAATGAATATCTTGCCTCAGGTAGATCCGTGATATCCACTAATTTCTCTGATGACATTACAGGTTTCAAAGACGTTATACACTTAGTAGATAGTGATCAATCATTTATAGATAAGATCCCAACCGCTATAAAAGATAAAAATCCAAGAGATATCGAAGCAAGGATAAACGTGGCAAAAACAAATACTTGGGAGAAGCGTGTCGAACAGTTTTGGAAGATTATAAACAATCAACTGGCTACCCCAACGAGTAATGTAAAAACTGATTTAGTAACTAATAAAATCAGCAAATAGTCGAATGACTTTTTTAAGAGATAAAATAAATAACAATCCTGGTTTGAAGCAATTTGTGCATCGATTGCTTGTGCCAAAGGACGACTACCGTCCTAGATGGTGGGTGCGTAATTTATTCAACCCGCTCTTCGTATTCAAGAAAGGCAAAAGTACTTCCATTAGATCTACGGCTCGTCTGGATGTTTTGCCTAAGTATCTATTTTATATGGGAGACCATGCGATCATCGAAGATTACGCAGTAGTCAATAATATCTTAGGAGATGTTATCATGGGTAAAAATACACTTATTGGTTTACGATGCACAGTCATCGGACCAGTAGAAATAGGCAATGACGTTTTATTAGCACAGAACATCGTTCTCTCTGGACAAAATCATGGTTACGAAGATATCAACATTTCCATCCGAGAACAAAAAAGTATAACCAGTAAGATAACTATCAAAGATAGAGCATGGATTGGTGCGAATGCGGTTGTTGTAGCAGGTGTGACAATAGGAAAACATAGTATCGTCGCTGCAGGAGCAGTGGTAACTAAAGACGTACCTGACTACACGATCGTAGCCGGTAACCCTGCTAAGATTTTAAGACAATTTAATAAGGACTCCGAAGAATGGGAGCGAGCAAAAAAACAGGTAATCGGAGGCGCAGCCAATATCTCCTAAAAATCTTGTAGGATATGAATAAGAAAGACAAATTTGAACTCACCCAACAAGAAAAACTCATTGAGTTTTTAGGATACCTTGTGCCAGCTCTTCTCTTGATTGCCCTCTTCGCAAAAATCGTAATCTTTTAATCTAAGGCTATATGTCACAAACAAATTCTATAGTAGAATGGGTTCGGATTAAGGTCTTCGTTGAGCGGTTGAACAACCCCTTTGGATTTTTATTGATTGTAGGTTTGACGGCGTTCTTTGGACTAGCCATTGGATTTATGGGTATCAAGATAGGCGTACTACTCTTCGCCGCTATTGTAGGTATTCCCCTCATGTTGTGGGTTTTTATTGATGAGAAAGTAGGCATAGCAACCGCCTTAGTGATTGGTTTTACCATCCAGTTGAGTTACAAGTTTGGGGATTATCCCATGGGTACACTCCTTGATGGCTTGACCATGTTTATGGTACTCGCTATCTTTATTAAACAAATCGGTAAGCCTGATTGGAGCTTTGCAAAAAGCCCAATTAGCTATTACATTATAGCTTGGATGGTGTACAGCTTTATCCAGATTCTCAATCCAGAGGCAAAGTCAATACTAGCATGGGTGTATACAGTTCGGTCGATGACCCTACTCATCTTGCTCTACTTCGTTTGCTGCTATGCATTCAGTTCTTTAGAGCGGATCAAGTGGGTTCTTAAGTTCACTATATTTTTGACCCTACTTTCAGCTCTTTATGGGCTCAAGCAGGAGTGGCTGGGTTATACAGATTGGGAAAGAGTTTGGCTTTATTCAGATCCCCTTAGAGCGGAGTTGATCGTACAGTGGGGTAGAGAGCGTGTGTTTTCGATCTTCTCAGATCCGACGACCTTTGGTATTTTGATGGCCTATATGGCTGTATTTTGCGTCGTCTTAGCGGCGGGGGCCTTCAAGACTTGGCAGCGTGTAGTACTCTTTTTATCTGCAGGAGCGATGACATTATCTATGATTTATGGAGGGTCGCGTACACCCGTAGTACTGATTCCAGCAGGCTTTGTATTCTATGTGATTTTGACTTTACGTAAAGAGGTGATTCTAGCAACGGGTATATTTTTTGTCCTTGGGACGGGACTTATGATGAAAGGGACATCTAATCCCGTCATACTCAGAATACAGTCGGCCTTCAATCCAGGAGAGGATGCTTCCTTCGAAGTACGTGAAGCCAGCCAGGAACTTATCAAGCCTTTTATCCAGTCTCATCCCTTTGGAGCAGGTATGGGGACTACAGGTATATGGGGAAAGCGATTTTCACCCAATACAATGTTGGCTAATTTTCCACCCGATAGTGGATATGTTCGTATCGCTGTAGAAATGGGATGGATAGGTCTGATCCTTTATATGGTACTGCTCTTCAAGATCCAGCAGCAAGGCGTCTACTATTACGTCCGAGTCAAGGATCCCCAGATCAAAACCATGTATCTAGGTCTTAATGTTATTGTATTTTTGTTAATAGTAGCCTCATTTCCTCAGGAAATCATAATTTTACTGCCGACCAGTATTATCTTTTATATTTCTGCAGCAGCGATAGTGAGATTGAAAGATTATGACCCTGCCTTTAATGAAGACATCGCCTTAGCACAAGCTGAAGCGGAGGAAGAAATAGAAGAAGCAACACTAGCGCCATAATAAGAACACTTGAACATCAAATAATATGAACCGAGTATCAAAATTAATTTCTACTTTTTGTTTCCTTATGTATTGTATGACGAGTATCAATGCACAAGTGATAAGTATGGACACGGTAGTATATCCATTAACGACCAAGGGTCAGTCCTTCGAAAATTATTTGGTCAGTCTTGCTTGGGAGAATAATCCTGAGTATAAAATTCACGCGAGTAATTTAAACATAGCTGCAAAAGAAGTGCAGCTTGCTAAAAGAGCGTGGGCGGATGATTGGAATATTATTTTAAACTTGAATGAAAATAATATCAATCAAAAGCCTGATCCTGGGACTACATTGGTAAATGCAAACAACTTTCCTCGATACAACTTTGGGTTGACTTTCAATTTAGGATCTCTCATTACTAGAGGATTAGAAGTGGATATAGCCGAAGAGCAGATCAATGTTGAGCAGTTTACTGCAGATCAAGATAAGATAGAAATACGCTCTGAAGTTTACGCAGCTTACACTGAATACAACCAAGCGATCAGAGTGCTCAAAATTGTAGCCAAGCAAGAACAAACAAACAAGGATATTTTTGACTTGATGAAGACCCGTTTCAAAAATGGCTCTATAGATTTTGATAAGTACAATGCATCTTCGGATGGGTACAACCGAGCTTTAGAGTCCCTCATTACATCTGAAGAAAAAGTAAACACTGCACGTATGACCATCGAGTCTCTCATTGGTATTCCTTTAAGCCTAGCGAAGTTTTATTATGACCAAAATAATGGCTAAGCATTTCGATTGAATTTTGGGTTTGTTTTAGGGCCTACCCGACTTCGCGAAAAGCTACGTCAGGTCGCTATGTTTCGTAGCTCGCTATTCGCTCGGGCCTCTCCGCCCCGAAAAAGGGCTACGAGTCTGGCTTCCTTTGCCTGCCCGACTAGCTAGGCGGAGTCGCCACTACTGTACAGCGCTAGTCCAAAAGAATTTCCATAGTTTACATTGTGGTAAGTCACTTATCTGATCAATTAGTTGCTCCTGAAAGGAGCTAAGATAAAAGGATAGGTAAAACCCTATTATAGAGGTTATTTGATACTGAGTCCTGAAAGGAGGCAGAAAACACATCGAGATTGCGTTTCATTTCATATGTCGTCCTTTCAGGACTTAAAGCTGTAGTCATAATTTCGATGGGTTACACAAAAGTTTCACCCATCGCTTTAGGCTTTCGTCCTTCCAGGACTGGAAATTGCTCCTGGAAGGAGCTAAGACTAAAGAATAGGGTTAAACCCTATTTAGGTTGCAATATTGATTTAAGTCCTGGAAGGACGACAGACAATTCACCACAATTAGTTTTCATTTAAATCCATCTTATACTTTTTTTAGTGAGTCAATATACTCTTCATTAAAGGAAATTTTTTGGTGATGGTTATGCTGAATTTTAATCTAACTAGTCAATGGTTTTACTTGACTTTAACTTATAGAGAATACTCCATAACCATCCTGCCAATAAATGCTTTTTGCTTTAGATGATTTCGTCCTTACAACACTTGATCCTATTGACTATGCATTAGATAGGTTACACAAAAGTTTCACCCATCGCATTAGGCTGTCGTCCTTCCAGATACTATATGATTTAAAGTGAAGTTTAAAACATTTTGCGTGAAGGGTAGGAATCATCCACGAGCCTTTCTCGTGGAGTGCTTGCACCGCAGCGAACGCGGAGTGATGGATGGCCTGACCCCGATTTCTTCATCGGGGGCACGCCCACGAAAATAAAAAACATATAAGAAAAGAAAATTGACGCAAACTATCTCAGGATCTTAAATTTTGAGCCCCTAGCACCTAGTCCCTAGCACCTAGTCCCTAGTCCCTAGTCCCTAGTCCCTAAAACTGCCCCATCTTCAAGAAGTAAAGAGAAGCCGCCGTCAACCCCAACTTCGAATAACTCTTGAGAATCTCCAACCTTGCCTCCAACAACTTTCGTTCACGAGAATTCAACATGAAGACAGAAGACTCGCCCAAGCCAAATTTTATGATTTCTGCCTCCAAAAGAGTTTGACTATTGGTGAATTTCTCAACGGAGACATCCAGCGTCTGCTCCTGTAAATCTTGATTGGCAATAAGCATTGTATACTCATTAAATAACTTCTGCTCGTATTGTGATCGCTCGAACATCGTCTGCTCTATCTTGACATCATTGAGCATAATGTCACCTCTAGTCTTCCGATTAAGAATAGGGATGGAAGCCGTCACCCCATACTTATAATCATTGAGTGTGAAAGTAGGATCTAATTCATCCTTACCTAGATTCAAGATGGTATTGTACTTTAGATTTAGCTCAGGCTTCAGATTCTCTCTAATTAGTTTATTGTTTAAGGAGATCTGTGAAATTTTATTATCCATCTTTCTGACTAATGGATCAACACTGAATAGAGGGTTTTCTATGATCGCTCTCTCTTCTACATTCGTAACGGAGCTGAGGAGATTCTCTGGTGCTACGTCTGCTCTGATGCTTAGTGGATTACCTTTATCATCCCAAAGAAACAAAGCTGTTTTTTGCTGACTCTTTAGTAATTCTTGACGAGCGTCAAGGAGATTCTTTTGTGCCGTGTTTAGATTCACCCTAGATTCTATGGTGTCAATAGCAGGCTTATCCCCATTCTCAAATAACTCAATCACATTTTGATGACGCTGTTGAAGGGTCTCCAGAAAATCTAGATATACTATGTTTTTTTCTTGAGCTGCCGACCACCTTATGTAAGCATCTACTGCCTGATAGTATACCTCTCGACGAATAATCTCTCCTTCGACTTCTCCCATCAGAGCGTTGAGATCTGCATTTTGAATATTGAATCTTTGCTCATCAAAAATTAATCCTCTCAACAAAGTGACATTGATGGTACCATATATCAATCCATTGTCAGGCAGCGAATTTTGATCATTCAAAAAAGAACTACCAGCGTTGTTTTCGTAACCGATAGATAGATCAACAGGGTAGCGCGTAGGGATCTTAGCTTCCGTCTGCCATACAGTAAAATAAGGTGTGTCTTTAAAACGCTTTCGATCGTAGGCTGATTCTATTTTGGGATCCAGTACGCCCTTTGCTTTCAAGCTGTACGCTTCGGCTACATTTTCAAACAGCTTGGCTTTTTGGATCAATGGATGATTTTCACCTACCATGTCGAGGTAGTCATCCAACCGTAAGGTGTCCTGAGAATAGACCCTCTGCACAAATACAAAGGCAAATATAATCAAGAATATACTTTTATACTTATTTGACATTTTTATAAACTATTCTGAAGTGATCAATCCAATAGTGTCGATAGTCTTGTGATGAGGACTTGAATTTTCTTGGTCATCAATTTTCACAAATACTATTTTATTAATGGTGATGATAGGTTTCTTGGTGAATACATTCCTAACCTTACATGAAAATGTGATGCTAGTTCTGCCAAGAGAAATGAATTCTAATCCAATCTCGACAACGTCACCTTGCTTTGCAGAGTTGACAAAATCAATTTCAGAAATATACTTGGTGACGACCTGCTTGGTGTCTAATTTTGTCATGGCATAAATGCCAGCCTCTTGATCTATCCACATCAAAAGAGCACCTCCAAAAAGCGTGTTATTTGCATTTAAATCACCAGGCTTTATCAGTTTTCTAGTATAATAGTTCATTACTTAAATTTTCTGATTGGTGCTTTATTTTTAAACTCTTGTTTTTCTGATGGCTTATAAAAGTCAGGTGGAAATCCATTTAATTGTCTCCAAAGTTCATAATAGATTTTGACTTCATTCAGCAATAACAGACCTTGTACACCAGACCCAATTCTGATTAATTTAGGCCAAGCTTTATCTGTCCCAGGTTCTTCAATAACTAGTATTCTGTATTTTCCATTTTGACTAATATCATTATCAACGGCATATACTTCACCATTAAAAGTACCGAAGGAATTATTTGGCCATCCACTGAATACAACAGCAGGCCAGCCATCAAATTGCATTCTTACTTTCTTACCCTCTTCGATCAGAGGCATATCGAAAGGCTCCACATATAATTCTACAGCCTTTTGGTATTCAGTTGGTACTATGGTAGCTATCTTATCTTGAGCCTTTACTATTTCGCCGATACCATTTTTTAGCACTTTAGTTAGGCGACCATTGATGGGGGAGGTGATCACAAAAGCATTCTGTCTCTGTGAAATCTCATTAAACTTGGACTGTAATTTATTAGTCTCGCCTAATAGACTGTATCTGTAAGAGTCGGTGCTTTGTATCTCAGATTCCGTTTTAGCTACCTTTTGATCATAGTCCGTCTTAGCTTGTTCGATGTCCTGAAGCAAAGTCCGCTGATCATTTTCTAATTTTCTCAGCTTATTCTGTATAGAAAGTTTTTTTGCCTCTGCCTCTCGCATGGATAGTCTCTTTGTTTCTAAATCAGTCAATGACTTAATTCCTTTCTCAAACATGATTTCCATACGCGCCAATTGCTTATTCGCGTTTTCTGCGTAAGTATTTGCTGCTTCTAATTCTAACTCTTGTGATTGCTTCTCTATCTCAAGCTGTTGTTTTTTGATTTTAAGCTCATTGAGTTTAGCGTCCAAATTAAATTTATATGCATTGAGTTGAGAACGCAAGTAATTACTTTTCTTCCCGTATGCTTTTGCAGATTTCTGCTTAGCTTCTTGTTGTATAGTAGTATTATCTAAAAGATCGGGATCAAAATATTCAGACTTAACTTCGGTCAATACCACGATAGTGTCACCTATTAGTACATGATCACCTTCTCTTGCATACCACTCGCTAATCTTACCGTCAATAACTGCTTGTATATTCTGTGGTTTATCGTAGGGATTTAAAGTAGATACATATCCCTTTGTTCGGATGTTTTGCGTCCAAGGTAAAAACATACTTAAAATGATAAAAAGGGACAGCAAAACGAGCACCTTCCAAAACCAGTGCGCACTTGATCTAGTGGATAGTTTTTTATAAGACTTAAATCTTGATGGATTTATTTGGTCTCTAACCGATGTATCACTTATATTCAGCATATTTATTTACTATATGGAATTATATTCCCGTTTTCAATTTGAATGATATTATCAATAAACTCTTTCCAGACATCATCCACAGAGGAAATTACTATATTCCAAGTATATTCTTTGCTTACCAGTTTTGAAATGATTTCTCTCTTCTCCTTTAAGTTCACATGATCTAAAGGATCTTCTAAGATGAGTAATCTTGGATTAGAAGCTAAGGCTCTAGCTAATAATATTCTATTCTGAACGTTTCTAGGTATCTTCTTACCTTCTGGATCTATCACAGTTTTGAAACCCAATGGCATTTTTGACAAGTAGGCAGAAAGACCTGTTATTTCAATAGCTTGATTAATATATTCTGGAGTAGCAGTAGGTCTTTCCATCGATATATTTTCCAACATGGTTCCATGAAATATTTCAGTATGGCTAATGCAAAAACCAATATCTTGTTTGACCATATCGAAGTCTAAAGAGCGTAATGGAAAACCATTATACTTTATGATTCCGTCTGTAGGCTCCAATACTCCAGAGAGTAGTTTGAGTAGAGTCGACTTACCAGAACTAGGTGGGCCACAAATTATGGTAGATTCCCCCTTCTTCAACTCAAATTCAATATTATTCAAACTGGGTACAGCTGCATCTGCATATCTATAGGATAGGTTTTCTGCACTCAATGAAAAAGCTTCATCCTTATTTTTTAGCTTTACACCATCGTAATGATCCATAGGCTTATCGAAAACAAACCCAATTTTTTCAAGAGCAGTTAAAACATCATATATGGATTCAATTGTCTTTATCAATTTTTCTACTGAAGCGATGATCAAGATAATGATGATCTCTGCGGCAACGAATTGTCCAATATTCATCTGCTCATTAAATACTAATATACTTCCTGTCACAAGCAAACCTGCCGCAACCAATACTTTAAAAATGATCAAGTATATGGACTGTGAGACGATAACTTGGAAATGTCTTTCTCGAGCATTTAGGTACTTCTCAACGTGCAAATCTGTCTTACTCAATCCAAGTTTGTTATCGCTAGCTAATTTAAAGGATAATTTACTCCTCGCTATCTCTTCTATCCAAAATGCGATTTTATATTTCAAAGATGACTCCTCGAGACTGGTAGATAAGCCCTTTGGACCAGTAGCTGCAATAATAATGTAAACTATGATCACCAGTAACAAACTAAAGATGATAAAGAAGGGGTGGTACAAACTCAAAACAAACAAACCAACAATGATCTGAAATGTAGCTAGTGAAAAGTCAATAAGAATTTTAGGAAGACCCTTTTGTATAGTAATTGTATCGAAAAATCGATTAGCTAGATCTGGTCCATAGTAATCACGTAAAGATTCGTAGCTGATCTTAGGGATACGGAAAGCGAACTCAAAGGAAGCGTTACTAAATATCTTCTGCGCCAAATTTTCAACTATTCTCAACTGTAGTAACTGTAGTACACCTGATAAAGCAACACCAGATATCACAAAGAATACGAGTACGTACCATGCTGTTGTTATTTCTCCACCTTGGATCAAACTTACAATTGCCTGTATACCTAGTGGTAATGTCAAATTCACAAGACCGTTAAAGAAAGCATATATATACACCTGGTAGATATCATTCCTCTCAACCGCCAATAAGTTTCTGAACCTTTGTAAAGGGCTCATCTTCGTTGCTATCTGTGCCATTCAAACTATATTTATCTAGTGTATCTCTTTCCTCCCTGTTTTCTAAGTTGCCTTTTCAGCTTGCTGGATATTCCAGACCAAAGCCTATTTAGATCAGTATCCTCACTTTTAATAATGATGTCTGGGCCAGGTACTCCCATTTTTACAACCACATTAAAAGTTTCTCTGCGTGAACCTGTTTTTGATACATATAGTTCAGCATACAATACTTCGCCAAATCGAGCGCTAAGTCGCCTTATTTTCCACTTTGCAAATCTAATGTACTTATTGGCAATTCGAGCTCTATTTCTTACTTCAAATCTCATATTTATCAATTTTCATCAAAGTTAGTAAATATTTATAAAAATGTTAGTAATACTAACAAAACAAAAAGTAATACTTTTGATTTTGTATAATGTTACTATATTTGTAAAAAATATATACTATGGCTCTCCAGCTGAAATTCAAACTGCCCATCAAGCTATATATCAAGGATCCTCAAGACTCCAACTATGGAAAGAGATTACTCAGTCATGCCATTATCTTGATCGACGAATTGGGCTTTGAGTCCTTCACTTTCAGGAAGTTGGGTATAAAGATGGATTCCTCAGAAGTATCTATATATAGGTACTTCGAAAACAAACATTTGTTGCTGCTTTATTTGAATTGTTGGTACTGGGAGTGGGTCAGTTACCTTATAGACTTAAAAACGACCAATGTCTCAGATGTGCGTTCTAAATTGAAAAAAGCGATTCACTGTATGATATACGCAAGTGAGGAGTCAAAATTAACTGAATATATCAACGAAAGTATCTTGTTTCAGATCATAATGAAGGAAGGCTCTAAGACTTATCATATTTCCGACGTGGATGAGGAAAACAAATATGGCCTATTTATTCCATATAAAGAGTTGGTAGGTAAGGTGTCTAATATTATTCTTGAAAACAACGAGGATTTCAAATACGGCAAAAGCCTATCGTCTACTATATTCGAGATGATTTGTAATCAGATCTATTATGCAGAACACTTACCCAGACTCACCAATCTTGGTAAGAAAAATACTTTAGAAGACTTGGAAACCATGGTCACCGATATTGTCTTTGGAGCGATAGGTCGAAAGAGCTGTTAGCATTTGGCATTTTGAAAAAGTTGTTAGCTATTGGCATTTGCCTATTAGCTTTTTTGGAAGAGCTGTTAGCAGTAAGTTTTTTTATAAGAGTTTAAAGTTCATAGGAAACTATTTTTGATCTAGATTGCATTTAACCTAGCGCCTATGCTTGCGCTGTAGGGGTAGTAAAATTCATATTGGGTGGAGTCTGCTTACTATCTTGAATCTTTCCGTGTTGTGCTTCATACTTCTTAACATTATCATTAAGTGCGATCAATAAACGCTTAGCATGAACTGGCGTTAACACTATTCGAGACTTAACCTTAGCCTTAGGGACATTAGGCATCATACGCACGAAATCTACCACAAACTCACTATTCGAGTGAGAAATGATAGCAAGGTTTGAATACGTGCCTTCGGCTATCTCTTCTGGTAAATCTATATTTAGTTGCCCTTGTTTAGGCTTACTTTTTTTCTCTGCCATTTTATTTTATTTACTTTGTTTAACAATAGTACGCAAAACTAAGTTTAGTTGCCACCATTTGCATAGTCAAATGTAATTGGTTTAACGCCTAAAACTCAAAACTGGTGCAAGAATATTTTGAAATCAATAAAAATCTATGGAATCAGAAAGTCGCTATTCATCTAAATACAGAACTGTATGGTATGGACTCCTTTATGGCAGGGAGAAATTCACTTGATGAGGCTACTTTAGAGCTACTAGGGGACGTAAAAGGTAAAAGTGTGCTGCATTTGCAATGCCATTTTGGACAAGATAGTCTGTCCTTGGCTCGAATGGGAGCTAAGGTAACTGCCATAGATCTGAGTGATGCAGGAATAAAAAAAGCGAGAGAGCTTAATGCTGAATTGAACCTTGATGTTGAATTTATTTGCTGTAATGTCTACGATCTAAAAGATCATCTAGAGCAAAAATTTGATATTGTATATACCTCTTTTGGGACTATCGTTTGGTTGCCTGATTTGACAAAATGGGCTGACATTATTCGCCATTTTTTAGCGAAAAATGGCAAATTTGTTTTTCTTGATTTTCATCCAGTGGTGGATATGCTCAATTGGGATACTCATGCTTTTGAGTATGATTATTTCAACCCCAAAAAACCATATATAGAAACTAATCAGGGAACCTATGCTGATAAGAATGCCGACGTGAACTTGACCGAGTGTTTTTGGAGCCACAGTTTGGCTGAGGTAGTTCAAGCATTATTGGATCAAGAGCTTCGTCTAGAGTCTATGTCAGAATACGATTACTCGCCCTATAATGTATTTGGCGAAATGGTCAAAAAAGGGGAGATGAAATACACCTTTAAGAATATGGATGTAGCATTTCCTTACTTCTATGCACTTGTATGCAGTAACTAATACCTTTCCAAAACAACTTGTTAACGCTTGCAGATTCCGTTTGATCCTTTGATTTTTGTATATTTACCTTACAGAGACCAAAAATAAGTGAAAAATCAAAGCTATAAAGATTCCATTCTTAGCAAATGCCTAGTGCTATTCTTGCTTGGTTTCCTGTTACAATTCAGCGCTTGTAGCCTTTATCAGCTCAAAGCTCCACCACTTCCAGATATCACATCTCACTATGCCATGGATAATAAAGGGAGAGATACTTCATACCAACAAATCGTGCAGCTGTACACTAAAAAAAGTCTTAATCATGTAGATTTTCCCCTCATCACGGATAGTTTAATCATCGCCTTAAAGAACCATCAAACATTACTGAAAATCAGAAAACAGGATGAGATTCAGGTATTTGACAATCTTGAATTGAGCATTGCTGAAATGGAGAAAACGATTGAGATACTGTTGCAACTCCGAGAAGATCCAAGCAAACTAAAAGAGCTGGACGCGTATCTCATTTCTGGTGAAAAAGAAACTGGCAACGTTAAATTTACAGGATACTATACGCCGCTGATACAAGTCAGTAAACGAAAAACCAAAAGTTTTAAATATCCAATCTATTCCAAGCCAGATGGTTTTATTGGGAAATTACCGACACGTAAAGCGATTGATTTTGAAAATATTCTAGAAGGACGTGGTCTGGAATTAGCCTATGCAAAAAGTAGACTAGATGTATACTTTATGCAATTGCAGGGATCAGGATACGTGCAGTATCGCGATGGATCACGACAAATGTTTGGATATGGTGGATCTAATGGTCATCCATACAGAAGTATAGGTCGCTACCTCAAAAATAATGACTACCGGATTAGTTCAATTTCTGAAAAAGGATTGAGGAAGTTTTTCAACATTAGGCCAGATTTGATTAGCCGTATTCTTCCGAATAACAATAGTTATACATTTTTCAAACCTAGAAATACCCCTCCCAAAGGGGCTGGGCACGTACCTTTGCTAGAAGGTACTTCTTGTGCTGTCGATAGAAGATATATACCATTAGGTGCAACGGCACTCGCCAGTATTCCTTTGTACGATGAAAAGGATGATCTGATTGGACATGAACTTCGTATTCTCTTAGCTCAAGATGTTGGGGGAGCCATCAAGGGTGCGGGGCATATAGATCTCTATATGGGCGATTCTGAGAATGCTGTAGACTTAGCTTCAAAATATTACCACTACGGAAAAATTTGGTTATTGACGCCCGTCAAACCAATGTTAGATGAGCCTGTAAATGTTTCGCTGTCAGATGATATAAGTATATAATTTAATATTATATAAATAATTGACATTTGGCGTTTCTGCCCGTATCTTACTTAGGATTGATCATAAATAGCTTACTATATTAATCTAAATAAAAATGTACTCGTTACATTCTTAGAATATTAATGGTAATACTGAACATATCACCAAATGGACACAGGAAAAAAAAAGTTTATTGAAACGCCTGACCTCAAGGAAGGGAGTCAAAGAGGTAATAGCCTTCAAAAGGCTATCAAGCTCTTACCCGAACGGTCGAAGGACAACTTTTTACTGTTGTCTTTACTTTTGTTAGGCATTTCTGGTTTTGCGTATATCATTTTGGCACCTGCTGGGCAAAAGGCGAATAAGCGTTCTTTGTATGACAAGATCTTCAATCCGATTGAAAAAAAATCTCTCACCGCAGACACACTACCAAGTGAACTTCTCAAGATAGAAGGCGAGTCAAAGATAAATATGCCAATGATCTTTAACTTTAATAAGCTATCCTCATTCGAAGGGTACAAAATTGATTTTGGAGACAAGATTATAACAAATATCCAGTCCAGTCAATTCAATCACCTTTACTCTAAGCCAGGGACATATAAAGTAGAATTGTTGAAAGACATAAATGGAAATGAAATTGTTATGCACTGCGAATTCTTGGTCATTAATTAAATATTTCTGCCTTCTACCACCATCTATTAAATCTCAGTGTTAAAAAATTTATATAACTGACCATTATATCTTATATTGGAATTGATACGTGATAGACAAGATCAAACATATCATCGAAAAGCAAGCATTTGGTGTTTGTGATTACATTGGAAAGAAAATGGGCATAGCTACCTTTAGGGTACGGTTGTATTTTATTTACCTCACTTTTGCCGCATTGGGGTCTACCGTCATAGTATATCTATTCATTGCTTTCTGGCTCAACATCAAGGCTTATATCCGCCAAACAAAGAATTTTATTTGGAACGATTGATTCGATCCTAATTCTTAAATTCCACTTCTCCACTCGTTTTTTAAAGTCAAATTATTACAGGTTGATATTCATTTGGGCGTGCCACTGATAGTGAATGGCTATGGCACAAGCCTGCCCGATATCACTATCACTGTCAGGCTATGCAGTACTCCACTTTGTTCTGGTCCCAGCTTACCCGCAGGCAGCGCACGGACGACCTTCCTATCGGTCGGTCTACTTCCTATCCTTCACGCAAAAAAAATAAATAAGACAATT
>Ga0114957_1002730_pt1 | contig 16491 bp, 12 predicted proteins | sample BantaG_FD_87175 | JGI IMG/M metagenome (GOLD analysis project Ga0114957, IMG submission 87175) | Marine algal microbial communities from Bantry Bay, Ireland - BantryBay_4 metaG | ecosystem: Host-associated > Algae > Red algae > Unclassified | place: Bantry Bay, Ireland | collected 2014-11-21 | reverse complement strand
TCGGAGGTGGACAGATTTACGAAATTGCTATGCCGTACATAGATCGCTTGTATTTAACAGAAGTGGAGGTAACGGTAGATGGAGATATATTTTTTCCGGAAATCGATACTGACCTTTGGGAACTTACTTCCGAAGAAAAGCATAGCGCCGACGAAAAAAACGAATATGATTACACCTTTAAAATTTTGGAAAGAAAAGGAAAATAAAAAATAGGTCGGAAATTTTTATGGAATTTCTAAGGGTGGAGCATCTAAGTATAGACAAATTTGTTTTTAAAAAAAATCTATACGACCATGTTTCTAAACACATCCAACCGAAAACCGCATATTTTTAACCCCGCTGATGTCGCTCCATTTTTACAATACAGCTCACTATTACGAGAGGATCCCTACGCTACGCTTAAAGAAGATTTTATCCAGTACGTCTGGCGAACAAAGCGGTTTTCTTTTTATGACCTAAAAACGACCCAAGGAGAATCACTGGAAATTATCGAGGCGGGTAGTCACAATCAAAATGCTGGGCCTGATTTTTTGGATGCAAAAATAAAAATCGGTGATACTATTTTAATGGGAAACATTGAAATGCACTTACGCTCTTCTGAATGGGTTAAACATAAACATCAACTCGATCCCGCTTACCAAAACGTGATTTTACATGTTGTCCTAATAGAAGATCAAATCATCAATCATACTAATGAAAGCCGTATTCCTTGTCTGGAACTTCGCTCCCGTGTCCCACCCCGATTATCAAAAACCTACCTTAAATTACTCAACAACGAAAATTGGATTCCCTGCCATAATCACTTTCATAAAGTACCCGAAATCAAACTGGCTTTATGGCTGGATCGCTTGCTGGTAGAACGACTAGAGCGAAAGACCGCCTACATAACGACCCGTCTACAGGAGACCCAAAACGATTGGGAAACCTGCTTTTTTCAAATCCTTTGTCGGAATTTTGGTGGCAAAGTAAACGCCGACCCTTTCGAGTGGCTCGCACAGTCGCTTCCTTTAAAATTACTCGCCCGACATCAGGATCGGCTGCTACACATTGAGGCATTATTATTTGGACAAGCCGGAATGTTAACGGGAGAATTTAAGGATGAGTACCCCAATAAGCTGAAAAAAGAATATCAGTTTTTTCAAAAAAAATATAAACTACAGCCTATCCGTAGTGCTTCCTGGAAGATGCTGCGTATGCGTCCCGCTTCGTTCCCTACGCTCCGGATTGCCCAGTTAGCTATGCTGATTTTTAAATCCCGCCACCTATTCTCCAAAACGCTCGCGGCTACGAACGTAAAAGAAATCGAAAATATGTTCGACCTCGATGTCTCTGCCTACTGGCTAACGCATTACCTTTTTGATAAAGCTACTGCTAAAAGGAAAAAATCTCTGGGTAAGTCAACAATTCATCTCATCATTGTTAATACAATAGCCCCCTTCTTGTTTATATATGGGCAACGCCGAGCGGAGCAAAGCTATAAAGACAAAGCGCTCAGTTTGCTCGAAAATATCCCGGCCGAACAAAATAAAATCATCAAACGCTGGAAAGACCTGGGGGTCAAGCCCAAATCTGCTTATCAAACTCAGGCATTATTAGAACTAAAAAATAACTTTTGCGATCGGAAAGCCTGTCTTTCTTGTACTGTAGGCCAGCATATTTTAAGCACTTAATTTATTAGTTTTATGACGCTACATAGTTAAAAGCTCCGGCCATCTGTTGGGAAAGCCCATACCAATTCCCTATTTTTGTAAAAAAAAGCAAATGTTGGATCAACCTGATCAAAGTAAAGATATTCTCTTTGTAATTTGTGGCCCTAGTGGTTCAGGCAAGGGGACATTTATGGATTATGCAGTGGCACATTTTGGGGATCAGATTATTCATGTCCCCACTTATACGACCCGTTCGCCGCGACCTAATGAAGTAGCAGGTAAAGATTATAATTATGTTAGCCAAGCTGCTTTCGATGAGCTAGTTACCAATGGCGGTATATTCGAATATACCCGTACCTATGGTGACTATTGCTATGGTTCACCACGTAGCTTGATTCAGGACGAACATCAAAAACATTTGGTAGTCGAGTTAGATTATAAGGGGATGTTTAGAGTGAGATCTGTCAGCAATCATCGGGTAGTATCAGTATTCATCATGCCGCCAGACTTAAGTGTTTTACTGGAGAGAATCAACAAACGATATAAAGAAAAAAACCTCGATTCCAGAATTGCGACCATTAAAGAACAAATTCAATTTGCCTGGGCTTATGACTACGTGATTGTCAACGACGATTGGGAACAATACAAAAAGGATATTGATACCGTAATTCGAGCAGAGTTACTTAAAACAAATGGCACTCGCTACCTGCTCGATCAAAAACACAAGGCTGATCCTACCCTCAAAAAAACTTCCTGATGAAAAAGGAAGTAAGAACTGTTGACGGGTATTTACAAATTGCGACCGAACAATTATCCGAGGCAGGGCAGCCTGAAATTGGAGAAAAGCAATCCGCGTATATGCGCAACCTCTTTAAAATAGCGCCGGATAGTGTTCGGTTATTTTTAAAAAACAATCCTCAATTGGCACCACTCACCAAACGAGAAGCCAAAATATACTTATAAATGGAGCAAATCTTATCTTACTTTCCTCATCTTACCGATGACCAAATCCAGCAGTTTTCCGCTTTACAGGATTTATATACCGACTGGAATGCTAAAATCAACGTTATTTCTCGAAAAGATATAGAAAATCTCTACGAACGTCATATCTTACATTCATTGACCATCGGAAAATTTATCAAATTTCGGACAGGTACTAAAATCGTAGACTTGGGGACTGGCGGCGGCTTTCCCGGTATTCCACTAGCTATTTTATTTCCTAATGTAGATTTTACGTTAATTGATGGTACTGGGAAAAAAATTACGGTAGTCAATGCCGTAGCCGAAGCACTGGAATTGGAAAATGTAAAAGGTATTCAAGTACGAGCAGAAGAAATAAAAATGAAGTTTGATTTTGTGGTTACCCGCGCCGTAGCAACCTTAGATAAATTGATGCCCTGGACACAACGACTGGTTCACCAAAATGATCGTCATGCGATTCCCAACGGATTAATTGCATTAAAAGGTGGACGAGTAAACGCAGAAATTTCCGCATTAGGCAAAGGTGCCTATTCTGAAAAATATCCTATTCATAAATATTTCCAAGAACAATTTTTTGAAGAAAAATATTTGATTTACGTTCAAGCTTAATACCGTTTATTTAAAATCAAAACTATGAAAAAACAATGCTTATTTATCGCCTGCTTATTGGTAGCTACCATCAGTATGGCCCAGCAGACCTTTCCGCGCAATGGCGTATATGATGAACGGGATGGCGCCTATGCATTCACCAACGCTACGATTCACACTAGCTTCAACAATACGATTGAAGATGCCACCTTGGTAATCCGTAATGGCAAAATAGAAGCAGTAGGAAAAGAGGTTACGATTCCTAAAGGGATGGTGAAAATAGATTTAAAAGGTAAACATATCTACCCCGCATTTATTGATGTGTATAGTGACTATGGTATTCCGGAAGCGAAAAAGAGTAGTGGGTCAAGTCGTCGTGGGTTTCAAAAAATGATTTCTGATAAAGATGGCGCTTATAGCTGGAATCAGGCCTTACAGCCGGAATTTCGTGCGCACGAATATTTTTCTGCTGATGAAAAATCTGCCGAATCTTATCGGAAAATTGGTTTCGGTACAGTCTCCACACATCGTATGGATGGTATGTCACGTGGTACTGCTACCGTGGTTACCCTCGGTGAAGATCGACCTCATGAAATGATTCTTAAGCCGGAAGCTGCGCATCACTTGTCCTTTAAAAAAGGTACGTCTACTCAAAGTTATCCTGGGTCTCTTATGGGAGGCATTGCACTTTTCCGTCAAACCTACCTGGATGCTAATTGGTATAAAAATCAAAAAGAAGAAGTCAACCTATCACTACAAGCCTGGAACGAAGTTCAGGCATTGCCACAAATATTTGAAACCAGAGAAATACTTGAAAGCTTACGTGCCATCAAACTTGGAAAAGCAAATAACCACAACTACATCATTTATGGAGATGGAGACGAATATCAAAAACTGGATAAGATAAAATCAAGCGGTGCTTCTTTTATTTTAAACTTAAATTTTCCAAAAGCATTCGATGTAGAAGCGCCCTACGATGCCCTGCGAGTAGAACTCAGCGATATGAAAAACTGGGAACTAGCACCTACAAACCCAGGCCAACTAGCAAATGCTGGCGTAAATATTATCCTTACTACGGATGGATTAAAAGACAAAAAGGAGTTCTTAAAAAATCTGCGTAAAGCAATCGAGCATGGCCTTTCAGAAGAGCAAGCCTTAAAAGCCCTGACCCATACGCCGGCTAAAACACTGAATGTATATGACCAGGTAGGTTCGTTGGAAAAAGGAAAAGTGGCGAGCTTTATCATCAGTTCAGAAAATATTTTTGCAGAAAAAGCAAAAATTCACCACACCTGGGTACAAGGAAAACCATTCGTATTTTCCAATCCCAATGCCCCTGAAGTAGCCGGAGAATATGATTTAAAAATAAATAATAAAACCTATAATCTCGAAGCAACGGATGATGGAGATATGAAACTCGTCATTGATGACTCTACCAAGATTAAAGTTAAATCCAGCATTAGTAATAAAATTGTCAATCTCTCTTTTCAGCCAGACAAAGAAAAAGCAGAGCGTATTAGCCTGACCGGAGTCTGGGGACAAGAACGCTGGACGGGCAATGGCACCAATACAGACGGTAGCTGGGCAAATTGGTCGGCAGTCCGTACTGGAGATTTGTCTAAAGAGGAAAAGAAAGAAGAAGAAAACAAGGAAGACAAAAAAGATAAGGAAAAAGAAGAAATGGGGGTAGTAACCTATCCTTTCTTAGCGTATGGAAATACAGAACTACCTAAAGCAGAAACCGTCCTCATTCGCAACGCTACGGTATGGACTAATGAATCAGACGGGATTATCGAAAATGCGGACGTGTTGATTGCAAATGGAAAAATTAAAGCCGTTGGTAAATCCCTGCCTGCTGCGGGAGCGACGGTGATTGACGGAAAGGGCAAACACGTTACTTGTGGCGTTATTGATGAACATTCTCACATCGCTATTTCCAGAGGGGTCAATGAATGTACACAGTCAAGTACTGCCGAGGTCAGTATCGGAGATGTGGTGGACTCAGAAGATATTGATATTTACCGACAACTAGCTGGAGGAGTAACGACCTCACAATTACTACACGGTTCTTGCAATCCGATTGGTGGAAAATCTGCTATTATCAAATTACGATGGGGATATGCACCCGAAGATATGAAAATGGAAAAAGCACCAGGCTTTATCAAATTTGCCTTGGGAGAGAATGTAAAGAAATCACGAAGTAGCAGCAATAATAGATTTCCAGATTCCCGAATGGGGGTTGAGCAAGTATACGTAGATGCGTTTACTCGTGCAAAAGAATACCGTAACCAAAAGAATCAACCTAATTTCCGTAAAGACCTCGACCTCGAAACGCTCTTGGAAATCATGGATGGTAAAAGACATATTTCTTGTCATTCTTACGTACAATCAGAGATCAATATGCTGATGCACGTAGCAGATGATATGGGTTTTAAAGTCAACACTTTTACCCACATTTTGGAAGGCTATAAAGTAGCAGATAAAATGAAAGCACACGGCGCAGGCGGTTCTTCTTTTTCTGATTGGTGGGCTTATAAATATGAAGTAATTGATGCCATTCCTTACAATGGCGCATTGATGCACGAACAGGGTGTAGTAGTAGCCTTTAATTCTGATGACGCCGAGATGGCGCGTCGCCTCAATCAAGAAGCAGCCAAAGCAGTAAAATATGGAAATGTCTCTGAAGAAGACGCCTGGAAGTTTGTCACGCTCAATCCTGCCAAGCTCCTTCACATTGATGATCGGGTAGGAAGTATTAAAGCTGGAAAAGATGCGGATATCGTAGTCTGGTCAGATCATCCGATGTCTATTTACGCAAAGGCGGAACAAACCTTCGTAGATGGTATCCGGTTTTTTGATCGAGCACAGGATAAAGTAAAACGATTAGAAGTACAAAAAGAGCGTACTCGGTTGATTAATAAAATGCTGGAAGTGAAAAAGGGAGGAGGAAAAACACAGCCAGTTGGCGGAAAAATGCACCACCATTACCATTGTGATGATGCAGAAGATGAGATGTACTAGTGCATTCTTTTAGAATAGCATGAACTACGATAAGCGCAGGTTAAACTATGTGATTTTAAAATTAAAAAAATAGTAAAATGAAAAATATATTAATGATAGTGGGGCTGATGCTTTGGTGCTTAACCACAGCCCTTGCGCAGCAAGTTCCAGCAGCGCCACAAAACCAGCCCGTATTGATTACTGGAGGAACCGCTCACCTTGGGAATGGAAAAATTATTGAAAATAGTATTATTGGTTTTGAAGAAGGGAAGTTAACCATTGTGGGAGATGCCACCACTGTTCGTCCGGATGGTAGTGAAAATTGGGAACAGATTGATGCAACTGGAAAAGATATTTACCCCGGATTAATTGCAACTAACACACAAATTGGACTAATTGAAATTGGAGCGGTACGCGCCACTCGTGATGCTTCAGAGGTTGGTAGCCTCAATCCGAATCTTCGTGCAATCATCGCCTACAATACGGATTCAAAGGTCACACCAACTGTACGCTCCAATGGCATCTTAATCGCACAAGTCGTCCCGCAGGGAGGACTTATTTCCGGTACTTCCAGTATTGTAGAACTTGATGGCTGGAACTGGGAAGATGCAGTCTATAAAATGGATAATGGGGTACACCTTAACTGGCCTTCCATGATGACCTGGACTGGCTGGCAAGAAGGTAATCCTCGACGGATAAAAAATAAGAAGTATGATAAACAGGTAATGGAAATTCAGCAATTTATCGGCGAAGCTAAAGCCTATTGTGGAAATGGAAGCCGGGGTGAAACGAATCTCAAATTGGCGGCCATGTGTAATTTGTTTACCGATAAGGCAAAAATGTTTATCCATGTTAATGATGCAGAAGGCATTACCACTGCTATCCCCTTTAAATCGGAATTTGGAATAGAGATCGTGATTATTGGAGGACGAGACAGCTATCGAGTAGCAACCTTGTTGGCAAAGGAAAAGATTCCAGTTATTTTACACCAGACTCAATCCATGCCTTACCGCAATGATGATGATATTGACCAACCGTTTAAAACGCCTAAAGCGCTTCAGGATGCCGGTGTATTATATGCGATTGGAGGAGAAGGCTACTGGCAACAACGTAATTTGCCCTTTCAGGCAGGACAGGCGGTAGGGTTTGGCTTGCCAAGAGAAATGGCGATTCAAGCAATTACTCGCAATCCCGCTATAATTCTAGGTATCGACAAAACGGTAGGTACCTTAGAAAAAGGAAAAGACGCTACCTTGATTATTTCTTCCGGAGATGTGTTGGATATGCGAACTTCCAATATAGAAAGAGCGTTTATTCAGGGTAAATCTATTGACTTGGATGATAAGCAGAAGGCATTATATCGAAAATTCAAAGAAAAATATAGTAGATAAAATGCTTGTTTTAATGAAAGTTTAGACGAGCACTCAACCACCTTAGTGTTTAAACCTTCATTAAATTGCATAGTCTAACAAATATATACAAGTTCATTGGCGTTATTTTAGCAATAGAATTACGTCTAAAAGATAAATACACGAATACATGAGACAATTGACAATCCTATTTTTGTTTTTGGGAATGGTATCGCTGCTAACGGCTCAGACCAGCGAACGTCGGGAAAAGATCGAACTAGATGGTCAGATCGTTACAGCCCTGATCACGGAGAATGATACTGTGATTATTGCTGATCTGGACGATGTATCTATTTCTTCTTTACGAAAATTTGACAATCGGAGCGACTACCGGAAATATCTTCGGTACCGTCGGTATGCTGCTGTCGTATATCCTTACGCAAACGATGCGATCAAGATCTTCAGGGAAGTAGAGTATAACACTGAAGATATGAAGAAGCGTAAACGTAAAAAGCATATCAAACGCTTGAATAAAGAACTAAAAAAGGATTTTAAAACGCCACTGCGAAAACTCACCAAAACCCAGGGATACATTCTTATCAAAATGATTGAAAAAGAACTGGATACGCCTTTCTATAATTTAGTTAAAAATCTAAGAGGTGGCTTGTCCGCATCCTACTGGCAAGGTTTAGGTAAACTGAATGGATATGATTTAAAAGAAGGATATATTGTAGGGAAAGACCCTCTGCTGGATGCAGTACTTAAGGATTTTAATATCTCTCACGAAGTAGTTGAGGATATACCAGAAGAGGAAGAAATTCCTAAATAGAAAGAATACGCAGCATGTATGTAAATTTGGGGCTGAAAATAAGAAATATGGACAGTTATATAAATGCTAATCTACGCCTTTCGGCCAATCAATCTGTAGCAGGAAAAACCCATTGGATCAGCCCCTCCAACCTTGCACTCATCAAATATTGGGGAAAGTATGGTCGACAACTACCCTGTAATCCGTCTATTAGTTTTACACTGGATACTGCAGTTACTGAAACTATGCTACAATATAAGTCACGCACTACTACCGCCGAATCTATTGAATTAGATTTCCAATTTGATGGAAAACCCAATGAGCCATTTCGTGCCAAGCTCCTCAAATTCCTTGATAGCATTAAAGACATTTTCCCTTTTATTGCTCAACTTCATTTTGACATTCAGTCTTCCAACTCTTTTCCACATTCTGCCGGTATTGCTTCCTCCGCGTCAAGCATGAGTGCACTGGCAATATGTCTGTGTACCATAGAACGTACCCTTTTTGGAACATTAAGTGAAGAGAAAGATTTTTATAAAAAAGCGTCCTATATCGCTCGACTTGGATCAGGAAGTGCCTGTCGCTCGGTCTATCCGACTATGGCTGTATGGGGCGAAACACCAGAAGTGGCAGACTCATCAAATCTTTTTGCAGTACCTTACGAAGCACAATTACATCCGATTTTCCACGATTTTAAAGATGATATTTTAATTGTTAGCAAAGGAGAAAAAAGTGTTTCCAGTACTGCCGGACATGGACTGATGGAAGGCAATATTTTTGCAGAGAATCGCTATGCGCAGGCGCGCACCCGATTTGCAAATTTGCAGGTAGCCCTACAGAAAGGAGACTTAGAAGCATTTGGGCAAATTACAGAAAACGAAGCCCTTACGCTCCACGCCCTCATGATGACTTCCGAACCCTCTTACATTCTGATGCGACCCAATACGCTGGCACAAATCGAATTGCTACGAGCCTTTAGAAAAGACACAGGACATCCGGTATATTTTAGTTTGGACGCAGGTCCGAATTTACACCTCTTATATCCGGCAAATATTGCAAGTCCAGTACGGGATTTTATCCAATCGGAATTATTGCCTCTTTGCGAAGACAACAAAATGATCGCAGATCAGGTAGGCAAAGGACCTCGTGCCGTAGTCTATAAATAAGCGAGTCCCGAACACTGGCTTACACCAACATTCGGGACTCTTTTAAGTGTTAGGAGTATTGACAAAATAAATGACAATGCTATACTTCCTCTTTTTCCGCTACTTTGCGTCCATAAAATGGTTATTATACTAGGCATAATGCCCATTTTACGTCCTTGATTGGCAAAAAAATAGTTCGCCTAGCATCTGCATTTGTTTAATCGCCATTCCTTAGAAAATACGATTACATTCCCTATCCAGGGAAAGTAGTAACCGTGATATAAAATAACATCATTAAGGAAATCAGAATTATATAAAACCTGACATCCTTATAAACGCTAACCTCTGGATTAAGCATATATAAGTGATTGTGTGGTGAAAAAAGCTTGCCGTGGGGAGGATTTTAGCGGGAGATAGGGAGGTAAGAAGTAGTAGTAAGTGCAAAGAAAATGCCAAAGTATGGAATGACTACAGCATGAAATTATTTTTAATTTTTAACTAAATGTTGATTGAGCAAGCCCTGATTGATTCGTTTTACTAATCCTGGCCCTTCGTATACCAGCCCACTATAGACCTGAACGAGCGTTGCACCCGCTTCAATTTTTTCGATAGCATCCGTTGCACTTCCGATCCCTCCTACACCGATGATGGTCAACTGACCATTGGATTTTTGGTGGAGATAGCGAATGACGTCCGTCGCGCGATTTTTTACGGGTTGCCCACTCAAGCCACCCATTCCAATATCGGTGATACGGTCATCCGGTGTTTTAAGGCCCGTGCGATCAATGGTCGTATTGGTTGCAATGATCCCGTCAATTTTTGTGTCTTGAACAATTACAATAATATCATCTAATTGTCCATCCGTAAGGTCGGGTGCAATTTTGAGGAGAATGGGTTTTGGTGTGGCTTGTTTTTGGTTGATAGATTGTAATAAACTCAGCAAGCGCGTCAGCGGTTCTTTTTCTTGTAAAGCACGTAGGTTGGGGGTATTGGGAGAACTTACGTTGACCACAAAATAATCCACATACGGGAATAGGGCGAGAAAGCATTTTTCATAATCCAGGTGTGCCTGATCGTTAGGTGTGTTTTTATTTTTTCCAATATTTCCGCCGATGATTAGCTGGTGAGGTTGTCCTTCTTTGAGTCGTTCAACTAGTGCTTCTACTCCTTCATTATTAAACCCCATTCGATTAATCAATGCTTCATCTGAAGGTAGTCGAAACAGCCGTGGCTGAGGATTCCCGATCTGACCTACAGGCGTAACGGTACCCAATTCAATAAATCCAAAACCCAAGGCAGCCATTGCTTGATAATGCTGTCCATCCTTGTCAAAACCAGCCGCTAGTCCTACCGGATTTTTAAATGTCAACCCAAAAACCTTGCGTTCCAATCGTTTATCGTCAACGGAATAATAGGATCGAAATAAATGAGAAAGAAAGGGGATCACTAAAACTATTTTTAAGCCGACTAATGTCAGGTGATGCGCTTTTTCAGGAGAGAAAAGAAAAGCGATGGGTTTGAAAAAGAATTTGTACACGATAGAGAAAATTGTTGAACAGCAAAAGTACGGAAACAAACCTAATTTTGCGGAGCTAAGTTCTTTTCTGCTTTTAATGCATCTAAATCCCGAATCAACAATCGACGACGATCAAAGGTCAGTAGGTTTCGATTACGTAAATCATTGAGTAAGGTAGTGACAGTCTGGCGAGAGGTGGCCGTCAGGTTGGCGATTTCCTGATGAGTCATAAATTTACGAACGAGGGTTTCGTAGCCGACTCGCTGTCCTCTTTTGTCTGCCAGATTTACGAGGAATTCGATAATGCGAGTGCGAGAATCCTTAAAGACCAAAGATTCCAGTCGATTTTCCATCTCAAGTACCCGACTACCCATTATCTTCATCATAAAGACGGTAAGATTTGAATGATCTTTCATCAATCCTTTCATTTCTGTGGTAGTAACAATGCACAAGGAGGTATTCTCCATACATATCGCAAAGTCTCGGCGTTTTTTTTCTCCAATCAGTGACAACTCCCCAAATACTTCTCCGGGACCCAGAATAGCTTTAGTGATTTCTTTTCCCTCTTCCCCATAAGTACCAATTTTCACACGTCCTTCATTAATAAAAAATATTTTATCCGCATCATCTTCCTGCATATAGATATGATCTCCCTTTTTATGCATTTTTGTAGAATGGGTATCATCTACAGAAGATAATTTTTGGGGACAAAGAATGCCTGTCACATCGATATTTTCAAGGTACCAAATATTTTGATCACTCATGTTGGGATTTATTTAAATTATTTATCAGGTTGAAGATCGAATCGCTTTCTCAGGTCATCTACCAATGGATTTCTTTCGACCATTTTTTGATATTTTTCTTTATTATTTAAAATCTTTTTTACTTTAGGTTTAACGTCCTGAGGGGATTTAGTCGAATCAATTCTAATGGATAGGGAAAGGTGTTTTTCACATAATTCTTTACGAATATAAGGCATCAAACCAGATTCATTAAGAATCATTTGCCGAGCCATTTTGGTACCTACAATTACGATGACCTGACTGTTTTCAATTTTTAACTCGGCCCCTTTCATCGTATTTCGGGCAGAAGGAGACTGAACCGTTTTTACGAAAGTAAGCCATGCTTCCTGTAAATTTTCATCAGTCAACCTTGAGGCTTCCTCCTGTTCATTCTGATCTGCCTGTTCAATATCTGCTGCAATCTTATCCAGTGATAGACTTGGAGAATTATGTAGGGACGGAACACCTAATTTGGCAGAATCGTTTAGCTTTTTCTCTTTTTTTTCAATTTTAACAGGCGACTTTTCTTTCTTTGTCGGTTGTGCGACTGGAATAGTAGCTACAGGTTCCTTGATGATCGAAGGAGGAGGTACTGCTTTTAGTCCTGCTATTTTATTCGGAATGGCTGCCGCTGAGACGGCTGTCGCACCAGCTTTATGCAGGGTTACTGCACGGTTAATATAGGTCATTTTGATAATGGCCATTTCTACATGTAACCGTTTATTACGAGCCATTTTGTAATTGACATCACATTCGTTAGCGAGATTCAATCCGGTAAGAATAAAAGAAGTCGGTGTATTTTGAGCTTGTTGTTGATATTGTGTCTTGAGTGTATCGCTGACTTCTAGCAAATTCAGCGTATCCTTATCTTTACAAACCATCAGATTTCGAAGGTGCGCCGCTAGCCCATTGATGAAAATATCAGGATCAAATCCTTTAACCATAATGGTATCAAAAGTATTCAGGACGACCGCTAGGTTCTCGGTAAGCATCGCGTCCGTTATTTTGAAAAAATAATCATAATCCAGTACGTTCAAATTTTCAATAACATCCGCATACGTAATTTTTTCACCTGAAAAACTAACCATCCGGTCAAAAATAGACAAGGCGTCCCTTAGTGCGCCATCTGCTTTTTGTGCAATAATGTGCAACGCATCCTTATCTGCCTTAATTTTTTCAGTTTTACAAATCTCTTGCAAATGCGCCACAATAGCTGGAATCTGAATTCGACGAAAGTCAAAAATCTGACAACGGGAAAGAATTGTAGGAATGATCTTATGTTTTTCCGTAGTCGCTAAAATAAAAATAGCATACGGAGGCGGCTCTTCCAATGTTTTCAAAAAAGCATTAAATGCCGATGTTGATAACATGTGGACTTCATCAATAATAAAGACTTTATACTGTCCCTGTTGCGGCTGAAAACGTACCTGCTCAATCAGCGTACGAATATGTTCTACGCTATTATTGGAGGCTGCATCCAGTTCGGTAATATTAAAGGAGGCATTTTTATTGAATGCCTGACAAGAACCACATTCGTTACAGGCTTCGTGATCTTCTGTAATATTTTCACAATTGATGGTCTTGGCCAGAATACGAGCACAAGTCGTTTTACCTACACCACGAGGACCACAAAAGAGAAACGAATGCGCCAGATGGTCGTTCTGTAAAGCATTTTTTAAGGTATTAGAAACATGCTGTTGCCCCACTACTTCCTTGAATTTAGAGGGCCGATATTTTAGGGCAGATACAATGAAATTACTCATAGATCAAAGATACAATTTTTTTGGCTACAGTAATCTGATAATGTAGGATAGCTTCCAGCAAAAATCGTACTTTTACCAAATGAAAATAGCTATTGCACAACTCAATTTTCTAATCGGAGATTTTACCGGCAATGTGGACAAAATGCTGACCTCAGTAGCCGAAGCCAAAGCAGATGGAGCGGACTTGATCTGTTTTAGTGAATTGGCTACCTGTGGCTACCCACCTCGTGATTTCCTTGAATTTGACGATTTTATCCAACAGGCAGAAGCCGCCGTAAACCGCCTGGCAGAAGCCGCTCAGGATATTGCCATAGTAGTAGGGTCACCCACTCGAAATCCTGTAGTAGAGGGGAAGGACTTATTTAACTCCGCCTGTTTCTTGATGGATGGAAAGGTAACATACATCTCTAATAAAGCATTACTACCGACTTACGATGTCTTTGACGAATATCGATATTTTGAGCCAGGAAGAGATTTTAAAGTAATAGAACTTAAAGGAAAGCGTATTGCACTCACGGTCTGTGAAGACATTTGGAATATTGGTAATGAAAACCCACTTTATCGAATCTGTCCGATGGACGAAATGATGCCCCAGCGACCAGATTTTATTTTAAATTTATCTGCTTCACCGTTTAGCGTTAAGCAATCTGCTGAAAGGATTCATATTGTCAAAACCAATGTCGCTAAGTATGGCATTCCGATGTTTTATGTCAATCATGCTGGAGCGCAAACAGAATTGATTTTTGATGGAGGTTCTATCGTGATGTCACCCAATGGGAAATTACATGATGAACTTCCCTACTTTGAAGAATGTACTCGAACGTATGAACTGGAAGCGGTAATGAAAGGTGAAAAAGATTGCCCACAACCAAAGGACAAAATGCAGCTGATTCACGACGCGCTGGTGTTGGGGATAAAAGATTATTTTGGAAAATTAGGATTTAAAAAAGCGATCCTTGGTTTATCCGGTGGAATTGATTCAGCGGTAACCGCAGTATTGGCGCAACGTGCACTTGGGAAAGAAAAAGTTCGTGTGGTATTGATGCCTTCTCAATATTCCTCGGATCATAGTGTAAATGATGCAAAAGCACTAGCTGAAAATCTAGGAGTGGAATACGATATCGTTAATATCAAAGACGTTTACGAAACGTACACAAAAACATTAGAACCACAATTTAAAGAATTACCGTTTGGCTTAGCAGAGGAAAATTTGCAAGCCCGAATTCGCGGAATGATACTGATGGCGCTATCTAATAAATTCGGTCATATTGTACTCAATACGTCCAATAAAAGTGAAGCCGCCGTAGGATATGGAACCCTTTATGGAGATATGTGTGGCGGGTTGTCTGTAATCGGAGATGTTTATAAAACAGAGGTTTTTGAACTCGCTCGGTTTATGAATAACAATGGAGAAGTAATTCCTGAAAATACGATTACCAAGCCTCCTTCTGCTGAACTTCGTCCAAACCAAAAGGACTCAGATAGTCTGCCGGACTATAATGTCTTAGACGAAGTATTATTTCAATACATAGAAAAACGTCAGGGCCCAAAAGAAATTATTGCAATGGGTATTGATGAAAAATTGGTGAAGCGGATATTAAAGTTAGTTAACAGAAATGAGTTTAAACGTTACCAGACCGCTCCTGTACTGCGGGTCTCTCCAAAAGCCTTTGGAATGGGAAGAAGAATGCCGATTGTAGGAAAATACCTAAGTTAATCGGATTTATGCAATAATTGGACGGAGATTACTCGTTCTCAAAATAAAATGCCGGTTCATGAAAAAAATATTACTATACTGTTGTTTATTTCTGTCTTGTTCGGTTATTGCACAAAATGAAACAAAGATTAAATGGGGCGATATTCCGCCAGCGGATTTGGCGATGACGCAATATGTAGAAGACACTTCGGCGGCAGCAGTAGTATTGGAGGATTTAGGGCAAATCATCGTAGAGCTAGAAGGGAGTGAAGTATATTATCGATATAAACGACATCGGCGTATAAAAATTCTAAAGCCAGGTGGTTATCAAAAAGCCAATATTATTATTCCATATTATACCAGAAAAAGAGCTGCGGAAGCTTTTACTTATTTGAGGGGACAGGTTTTTAGTCCTGATGGAGAAAAAACAACGATTCCTAATAAGGATGTTATTGATAATTTGATAACAGAAGAACGCTCAGAAAAAAGATTTGCTTTCCCTCAGGTGCAACCCGGATCTGTTCTTGAATACCGTTACGAAATTATAAGTCCCCGAATCACGGATTTACGGGATTGGTATTTTCAGGAAGATATTCCAGTACGGTTGAGTGAGTTGAAACTGGAAATTCCTTCTGCATTTAAGTACATTTATTTATTTCAGGGCAATCAACAATTAAGCCAATACGGGGTAGATGAGCGTAGTCTTGATATTCGAGGTAATACAATTACGAAAATAAAAGACAATGTATATCGAATGGTTAACGTGCCAGCGCTCAAGCAAGAAAGCTATTTAACCACGTTGAATGATTATCGAGCTAGAATGCGTTTTCAGCTTAAAGAAATTCAATTTCCGATGGGCAATACGAAATCATATTTCAATAGCTGGACGGAAGCGAGTGAAACCTTAATGGAGCGGGATTATTTTGGTAAACAAATAACTGACGAAAAAAACTTCTCCCTTTGGATCAATCCGACTACCTCCAAAATTTTTGACGAAAAAATCTCAGAACGTGAGAAAGCTACGAAGCTATACGCGTATGTTGCAAATACCGTAAAATGGAATAAGCAATATCGATTTACGACCAATGAAGGTTTGAACAATGCATTTGAGCAAAGCATGGGGTCGAGTGGAGAAAGAAACCTGATTTATTTAGTATTACTCCGAAAAGCGGGAATTACCGCAGATCCAGTATTGGTTAGCACGCGGTCGCATG
>Ga0114957_1002727_pt1 | contig 16495 bp, 13 predicted proteins | sample BantaG_FD_87175 | JGI IMG/M metagenome (GOLD analysis project Ga0114957, IMG submission 87175) | Marine algal microbial communities from Bantry Bay, Ireland - BantryBay_4 metaG | ecosystem: Host-associated > Algae > Red algae > Unclassified | place: Bantry Bay, Ireland | collected 2014-11-21 | reverse complement strand
CTCCGGTAGTCTGTATCGTTGAAGTAACGATACGAGACACGACAGTCGATATTAAAGAAGGTACCACGAACCGCCGCGAACAACACGACGTGGACAATCACTGTTTGACCATATGGTAATATTAAAAATAGTGGTTCTTTATTATCTTGACTTCCATCAAAAGTATACATCACACCACTTGAAAATAAATACGAAAAATAAGATTTTTCTTTTACTCTAAAATTCCGATAGTAATTTAATCCAGTTGTAAAAAAAGGTTCGTCTGTAAACCCAGACGCAGTTAGCTCCTAATGATGTTTATAAATATTTACCTGTGCAAAAAGATTAGACGAGCATAAAAGAAAATAAATAATTATAAAGTTCTTCATTTAAAAGAAGATTTTTTGTGAAGTTGCTGTAAGTCTTGAAAAGGTAATAAAAGATTTCGAGAGTATTCAAAAATGTGTGTCAGTATTATTTTGATTTAATTCAATTCTTAAAAAAAGGAACTCGATACTCTTTTTGCTTTTCATTCACTTCTTCTTGATAACCTGAAACTACTCGAATTTCATTTTTTCCTTGCTTACAATCTTGGGTAGATAAAAAAGTAATATATCCCTTTGCATAGGTATTTGGAATGCTGTACCAATGGAATTCCAAATCACTCTGAAGTGATTCATTGATATAAATTTGATAATACTTTGGTATACAATCTTTTGTCCAAATCCATTTTAAAGAATCATTTTGCGTACTAGTCAAATCATCGTCTTTTTCATAAATCTTATTACAAATCCGCTTTATTGTGGGTTTATTTCTTTCTGTAAAAATAACCAAGGTGTTCAAGAATCCAAACTCTCTTGAAAAATCAATTCCTTTTTTCCTAAATCAAAACAAGTCAGATATCCTAATCCTTTCATTCGTCCTTTATACACACATCCAGTATCAATATTTAAATATTGGGTTTTATTAAAATTAGATAACATTACTTTTACATCCTCTTTTGATGTCGGAGTATGACCATGAATTATCATCCGATCTTGCAGCCAATGATAATTAATTTTATCATACCAGTTTCGTTGCCAAAGCATAGAATGCAATTCATCAAAAGGATTTGGCATATCAAAACTAAATCCGGCATGAACCAATATATAATTATCCACTTCAATATAATAAGGCATTTCCTTAATAAAATCGAAGTATTGCATTGGAATATCAGAAAACAATTTGGCATCAAAACTTTCAACAGTTGTCCAACCTCCATTTTGCAACCAATTGCGTTGCCATTTCATACTGTGTATCGCATCCAACATCATCTGGTCATGATTTCCTCTCAAACAAAAGATTTGGAAGTGCTCATTTTGTAGTTCTAGAATATAATCAAATACTCCTTTGCTGTGGGGTCCTCGATCTATATAATCTCCTAGAATATATAGTTGATCTTCTTTTGTGAAATTGATTTTTTTTAGAAGTGCTTTAAAAGTTTTTAAGCATCCATGAATATCGGATACTGCATATTTATTCATAATTTTATTTTTTTGAGTTTTCATTAGAATTAATTTTGAATGAGGAATTTTGAATTTTGAATGGCTCGAAAACCTAGTATTTATTTAATTTAAAAAGTCTCCATACAAAACTTAATAGAATAATCTCTATTAATTCATTGGAGTTTGTACCTTTAACCGAAGAATTCAAAACAAAAATCAAAATAAAATGAAAAAAATATTTCCCGTATTTATCTTACTATTAATTTTTAGTTGTAATAATATTGATACTGAAATGAAAAGTGAAATTGAAGATTTAAAACAAAGATTAGCTGCATCAAAAGATGCTTTGCAAAAAGCAACATCAGATGAAACTGCATTTATTCATACGGTCTTCTTTTGGATGAATGAAGATGTTACCGATCAACAAAAAGCTGATTTTGCAAAAAATGGTTTAGGAAAATTAATCAAAGTTCCTTCCATTTATAAAGGCTACTTTGGTCCTCCGGCAATGACTCCAAGAGAAGTTGTAGATAATAGTTATGACTTTGCTTTAATCTGTCATTTTAAAAATAAGGAAGATCAAAACACCTATCAAAAAGATGCTGATCATTTAAAATTCATAGAAGATTACAAAAATTTATGGAAAAGAGTTCAGGTATATGATAATCTTTTGATGGATTGATTTAATCGTGGTTGGTGATTCGTAACTGGTAATTCGTGGTTCGTAATTTGAAAAAATACAATAGTTATTTTATACAATCTACCAATCACGAATTACTAATAACCAATCACTAACAAGTCAATCTTCAGGTTCTAAAGTAAAACGATCAGGATTATTATTCCTTGCATAATTCAATCCCTCGTCCCACCATTTTGCCATTTTTTCAGGGCGAAAAATAAATGCATTATCAGTTAATAAGCGAGGAGTATAATAAAATTTTATTCGAACCTTTCTATGATAACTTTCGAGATGTCCGATAGCAATATCATCCTTCTCAATTTGACTTAACATAAAATCAAAAGTTTTGGTCAAGACATCAAAAGCATTATAACAAGGAAGTGTATTGATATTTAAATCTTTGGGATTTAAAATAATAACATCAATTTTGGTAGCACCTTTATTAATCGCATGTTGAATAGGAATGTAACTTCCAAAACTACCGTCCGCATATTCCTGTCCTTCTTTTTTTACCAAACTCATAAATGGAACAATATTCGACGATGCCCACATCCAATCACAAAAGTCATTGTATTCATAATCTTTGATAGATTTGTATTGGACTTTTTTTGAAGTAAGATTGGCGACGGTTACAAAAACCTCTTTTCCACTTTCTTTAATTTTTTTAAAATATTCAGGAGTCAACGTCCTCCCAATTAATTTTCTGAGGTTTTTACTTTCTCCAAAAGTCTTCTTCCTAGTGATAAATTGTCGAAGCATTCCAGCATGATTCATTTTAGAAATATAAATCCCATTTCTTTTTCGAATCAAAAAAGGAGAAACATTAAAAATATCTTTTTGATTAATTGTAGTGAAAGTTTTTTTAAGCGTATCAATTGCCTTTATCGCTGCAAATGGAACAATCAAAGCACCAGTTGAAGTACCTACAAGGATATCATAATCCTTTCCTCTCTCATTGATAAGATGCTCTAAGATTCCACCTGCAAATGCACCTTTACTTGCTCCACCTGAAATAACTAATGCTCTCATTAAATTTTTATTTGCTTAAAAATTTAGCCTTTAGATTGAAGTTGTTGAAAATTTTAAAAACTTCATAGAAAAGTATAAATGTAAAAAATTTTACATCAAAAATATAAAATGGTTGAGGTTTGAATTCTTTTCTTTTGAATAAACTGCTCTGTTTAAACAATCAATTAATTCAATCTATAAAAATCAAAAAGCACAACTTGAAATTTCAAATTGTGCTTTTCAATTTATTAATATTTATCAAAACGCTATTTAGGTTTTGTCGCATTTCCGCTCGCCCACCCTTAATTCCCATGGGAAAATCTGCCCGCAGCAACAAAATAAAATGCTATTAGATTTTAACAAATACCATTTTTTGACCTTGGGCTTCCATCGTTATCTTATTCCCATCCACAGTTGCAGTTTCAGTATCTCCTTGCATGGTCAGTTCTATAACGTTTCCATCTAGTTTATAAGTCCCTTCTATTTCTTGCCCCATCATGGTAAATTTCAACTTGTTATCATCCTCTAAAACTAATTTAAAAGAATCAGCCATTGCTTTCATCATTGCCGCTTCTTCCTCAGATAATTCAAGCTCATCTGGTGACAATTTGTATTCTCCGATTACATCAATTTTAGATTGACATGACAAAAAAGAGATAGAGAATGCAAGGCATAGACTCATCATACTTGGAAATAGTAATTTCATATTAAATTGGATTTGTTGTTTTTAACTTAGTTTTCAAAGTAAAAACATGGTAATTGAAAAATTTCAGAACGAATGTATTGTAAAAAATTGGTTTTATTAAAAAATTCTTCATTCAAATTTTACAACGAAAGAATTATTCATATAAAGAAAAATAAAGAGATTTATTATCTTTATCGAAATTCTTCTATAATTTTTATCAATACAACAATGAATAAACTATTACTTTTTAAGAAAAATAACTTTCGAAATTCTACGTATTTTTTGGTTACGTTATTTTTTATCAACCTCTCATTTAGTCATCATTTGCACAGTCAAAACAATTTTGAAAAAGCAGATTCAATTGCTTTTCATACTGAAGATTCTTTTGACAACCCAAAAGATTTAGCCTTACATTTAACAAAATCATTAGACTCGGATATTGACAAAGCAAGGGTCTTCTATATGTGGTTGGCAAAAAATGTAAGATATGATTGTAAGAAATTTCACAATCGAAAAAAACCAAATCTTAGTGCTCGAACTCAGCAAGAATATGAAGAAAAATTAGAGCAATATTATATTGCTCAATTAGGAAAAACGGTGAAGCGAAAAAAAGGAGTTTGTGAAGATTATAGTAGATTATTTAAAGCACTTTGCGATGAGGTCGGATTAGAAGCAGAATATATCGTTGGCGTTTCACGAGACCATTATCGTCCTTATAAAAAAGTGCATAACAATTCTCATGCATGGAACGCTGTAAAAATTGATGGGGAATGGCATTTGTTAGATGCTACTTGGGGAGCGGGATATACCGATTCTAAAGTGAAAAAATTTACTCGAAAAGTTACTACTGGTTATTTTCTCACTCCACCCGCAGCATTTGCCCAAAACCATTTACCAAAAGATGAAAAATGGCAATTATTGGAACAACCCATTTCAAAAAATAATTTTGGAAAACAACCTGTGGTCAACTATGGACGTGATGATTATAAAATTGTAACCTTTTCACCTGAAGTTTTTCAAACTAAAGGAGCAGATAGTCATAAGGAAATTTGGTTTGAATTCGAAAATGCACCTAAGGAATTTTCTGTTGCTACTAAAGCAGGTAAGCCTGTTCCATTTACAAAAAAGGAAGAAGATGGAAAGGTGATTCTTATTTTTTCAAGTTCGGCTAAGCAAAAAATTATTATTTATGGAGGTAAATCCAAACGTAGTAAAATGGATTGGATTGCAAAATATAAATTATAGTTCGCGAGGGGTTGCACCCCAATGCGTCTCATTTATTGAGCCTCTGGCTCGTGTTTTCTCTTTTATTTTTTCTTCTAATGTGCAAGCCAGAGGCTTGGTAAATGTACACACCAGGCTGGAGCCTTGGCGCGAACAAGAACCTAGTAAAATGAATTGGATTGCAAAATATAAATTATAGTTCGCGAGGGGTTGCACCCCGATGCGTCTCATTTATTGAGCCTCTGGCTCGTGTTTTCTCTCTTATTTTTCTTCTACCATGCAAGCCTGAGGCTTGGTAATTGTACACACCAGGCTGGAGCCTTGGCGCGAACAGTTGGCGCAAACAGCTCGTACAATTATTATTTATCCAACTAAGGCAAAGGATAAAATTGATCTAAAATCGACACCTTTAAAATACCATTTCCATCTTCAAAATAATTAGAAGCACTATTGTAAATATAATGTTGAGGATACGAAACCCAACCTGCTCTTACCGGATTGTTATGAATGTAATCTATCTTTTGGCGAATAAATTTAGTAGAAGTCAATTCAATTGGATGATTATCACTTTGCCAAAATTGATGTTCATAATCTCTTCGATTTTTCTTTGCAAAATATCCAAAAAGATACATCAACCATCCTTTTCTACTTTCTAATTTATTTTTGGGAATATCATTGAGTATTGATTTGGCGGTATATGATTTAAAATCTCTAAGAATATCCGTCAATTTTGATTGCTCATTTGAACTTACCACTAGATGGATATGATTAGTCATGATGACATAGGCATGAACTAAAAGTCCTTTGTTCTCTTGACAATATTTTAAATTTTCAATAATCATATCTCGATATTTTTTTCGAGAAAAAATATCTATCCAGCCTACGACAGTAAGTGTAATGAAATGAATGCCATGTGGGTCTGTAATTTTGTAACGGTTGCTCATTATAGTATGTTTTAATTATAAAAAAAAGTTATTCGCAGTTTGTAGTTCGCGAGGGGCTGTGCCCCGATGCGTCCTATTTATTGAGCCTCTGGCTCATGTTTTCTCTCTTATTTTTCTTCTAACTTGCAAGCCAGAGGCTTGATAATCATACACACCAGGCGCAGTTCGCGAGGGGCTGTGCCCCGATGCGTCACATTTATTGAGCCTCTGGCTCATGTTTTCTCTCTTATTTTTCTTCTAACTTGCAAGCCAGAGGCTTGATAATCATACACACCAGGCTGGAGCCTTGGCGCGAACGAAGCCTCTGGCTCGTGTTTTCTATCTTATTTTTTCTTCTAACATGCAAGCCAGAGGCTTGATAATCGTACACACCAGGCTGGAGCCTTGGCGCGAACAAAAAGGGTAACTTAGCCTGCGCCACCCGAAACCCATTAAAGTTGCTCCGGTAGTCTGTATCGTTGAAGTAACGATACGAGACACGACAGTCGATATTAAAGAGGTACCACGAACCGCCGCGAACAACACGACGTGGACAATCAGCCCCCTTACCGTTCAACCATGCTTCTTGATTCGTAGGAGCATTGTTATAATTTCTATTCCAACAATCCTCTGTCCATTCAAATACATTTCCACTCATATCAAACAAACCATATCCATTCTTTTGTAAACCTCCTACTGGATGAGTTTTATCATTTGAATTAGAATTATACCAACCTACCTTGTCGAGTTCATTACTTCCTGCATATTGGTAATTCTCTCCACCTCGCGCAGCATACTCCCATTCTGTCTCACTAGGTAATCGATACCTTTGACCAGTCAACTCATTTAATCTTTTAATAAAAGCTTGAGCATCATTCCAACTCACATTTTCAACTGGACATTTTTCACAACCTTTAAATTCACTTGGATTTTCTCCCATAACAACTTCATATAACCTTTGAGTAACCTCATATTTCGCCATCTTAAAAGAACGAATAGTAACTTTATGAACTGGTTTTTCGTTACCTCTACCATCTTCATTCCCCATCATAAAAGTCCCACTAGGAATCGTCACCATCTCCAGGTCAGGTAAATTATTCTTATCATAACTAGGCTCTTCTTTATCCAATATCACAGGCAATCCCAACTCCCAAATAATTTTATACTGACTCTGTTTAGGCATCAAAATAGTTTTTCTTTCTTTTTCTTTACCATCAACCTTAGCGATCAGCGTATATTCTTTTCCTTGAAGAACAGGAGCAGAGAAATTCCAATTTGTACTATTTCCTTTTATCAGGTTCTGATCAATTCCTTCTATTTCAATTTCATAACCAGTCTGATTTTTTTTAGTAATTGTATTCCAAATTTCAATCTCTAAAGTTGCAGCTTTGTTTTTTTGTTGTTGTGATTGTTGTGTATTACTTTGAAGATAACGAGGTCCTTTTACGCAACGACAACTAACGTGGCTTCCCCTCGAAAGTGATCGATAAATTCCGACTTGCTCAGATAGTTCATCTTTACTATTATTTCTATAAATAATGACCTTTTCTCCTCCCTCCAATGAAGAAGTCAAATAATTTCCTGTCAATCCTAGATTATTAAAATAATCCTCATAAGTATTAGCACTTCCTCCAAGTTGAAAATTGAAATTAGTAACTAACTTTGAAAATGTTTCTTCATATAATTTTTGTTCTTCAGGATTTTCAGGTTTAATTTTATCAATATATTTTCCATATTTTTTTATTAAATATTGAAAATCGTCATCAGTTGGAACTCGCCAACCGCTTGGGCAAAGTCCATTTATTTTTTCAATGCTATATAACCTTCCATACTCTTCACAATTTTTAGAATCATTATCATAGCATTTAGAATCTGGAAAGTTATAATTCAAATTCTCGGTCATCCATGTTTGGTCTCCAACTAAGGTAGTTTTATAAACTTGTCCATCTCTTATATCAAGCATTCGATCTTTCTTTTCAATAGCTCGATAAATGTCTTTTTCATTTTGTTTAAAAATTTTCAAGTTCTCTCCTTTTAAATTACAATCATTTAGGGAACTAATTCTTTCATATGCACTTTTAATAAAAATATTAATATCATCGTCACGTTCTGCCATGTCAATCACATCTGAATAATTTGTAATCTCTTCTAAAAAATCTTGGCAGTCTTGTGTAATCGCAACATTTTGATTTTGATTATCATTAGTATTCTGATCATCTGGCTCCTCTGACATAAAAATTTTCCCAATATCTACCCTTTGCTGACTATCCTCCTTTCGTACCATCCAATTAAGTGCAGCGTATCTTTTTGAATAATTTTTCAATCCTTCTCTAGTATAGGAAATGGTTACGTTTCGATCACCAACATTAGGAATATTTTTAGGAACATTTAAAACAAAACGTCCTTTGGCATCTGTTTCAGTATTTTGGGAAAGCATTGTTACAACAACATTCCCCAAAGGTTCATTGCTTGTTTTATCAAGCACTTGCCCCGTAACTTCTTTAGCTAAAATTTTTCGAGGAGTTAAAGCATTCCTTGAACATAATGGAGAAATAAGAGCTCTTAACTTTTTATAATCTTGATAAGTATTACCTTGTCCTGCATAAAACTGAGCTAAATCAAAAGCTTCACATAATCCATTTGTTAGACTATCAAAACTCAATCCCTCAGGATTTCCTTCTAAATTCATTTTAAAGAAACTATTCATCAAAGGAACCCCTTGATTATAAAAATCAACCGAAATATTATTATTAAATTGTAATATAAAAGTGTCATTATTCAACTCAGGTAAGGTCGTACCAAACAAATCATTAATCCTAGTTTGCAAACTATCCTTAATTAAGGATAATGGAACTTCATTTGGCGTTTCTCCTGTACCATATTCCAATAACGATTGGTAAATTATTTTCTCTGCTTGATCGTATCCTCCCTTTTCAATTAATTCTCTGACCTGATGTTCCCGATAAATCAAGCGATCTTTTTTATCCTTGATACATAATTCCAATTCTTTAAATTCTACAATCTCTCCTCCACATCCATCGAAAGTAGGCGAATACCACCATAATAATCCTACCAAAAATATACACAGATATGCCAATGTCAAATCCAACCAATTCATTTCTCGATCAGGTTTTTCACCTTGAGCATATTTTTTCCATTTACTATCTACTTCAAAATCTTTAGGCGATTTTTCTCCATCCAAATATTTTAGCATCGTAATATCTGCCTCTGTTCCAGCTTTCAGATATTGCTCATATTCTTTTTTATCGCGATTATCTTTTTTCAATAAATAATCATTTAAAGCAATATTCATTCGAGCATCAGAATGTGCAACTGAGTTCTCTGATGGTAAGGCGACCGTATCAAATAACTGCTGTAAACTTTCTCTTAATTTTAATTCTGTCGCCTCTGGCAAATATTCCAACAACTCCAATCTCGCTTGCTCTGGAATTTTTCCATCCACAAACCAAGGCAATCGAGTTAACTGCAATACCTGATCTAATGTCAACAAATTAAAATCATCATCCGATAATTCTTTTCCCAAAAACATCGTCAAGTCCCAATGCAACGAAGGATAAATCGCACAAGCCGCAATCCATTGTACCATTCGATCATCAAGGATTCCACCTTCTTTTTTATGGGAAAAATAATGATGTAAAGTTTCAATCAAGTCACCTTGAAATTCAATAGGCTCAATGATCTTATCCGTTAGTTTGGTTTTAATTTCATCAGGATCAACCGCCTCCATTTTATCCACCATCAAAGTCAAACTCTGAACAGAAGCAGGAAGCAAAATAAATTTTCTTTCAAGTTGTCGTTCTCTTCCACCCCATTCTTTGGTCGGTCTTGGGGAAAGCACCGCCTTGTCTCTCCATGCATCAAATATGCGAGTCCATTTAGCTAATTTTCCAGTTCGAGGATTTAAGAATTGAAATCCATTACCTATGATAATCAATCTAGCATCACGATGAGATTGTTGGAGGTCTTGTAATTTTATTCCATTGGGAAAAGTTTCATTCCAACATAATCGAATATCACCTTCATAAAAAAAGCGTTCTATAAATACTTCATCCCCTTTAAAGGACTCATAAATAAAATTGTAAAAAAGTGCTCTATGATTTTTACTATTTTGTCTGTCAATTAATAATAGATATTCAGGAGGACGAGTTTTATAAGCATATTGAAAATCAATAACACCACCTTGTTCCACGGTTTTCTTTACCGTTTTTGGAATATCAAGTACGACATAATCATCATTCGTGCGTTGTCGCATCTGATGCAACACTTTAAAATAATCTTCATTCAATCCAAGTTTTCCAACATTGGGCACTTCAATATTCCAAAGCAAAGGAGGATCATCTTTAGATTGTATATCTGCAATGATTCGTTGATCTCTTTCATCTAACCAACTGAACAACAGACCAAAAAGAAGCATTATTAAAAAAGTCAATAAAGGTTTAAACCAATATTTATTATTATTAAACCACGTTATCCAGAAGGGTTCTTGTTCTGGAAAGAGTTGAGCTAAATCATTTGGAGAAGGATGTTGTCGAAGCGTAAGTGTATCAATCGTTGCCTCTTCAGGAGTTGTTTCTTCAACCCTTTCTTCCAGCACATTTATATTTAATATGGTAGTATCAATTCCAATTTCATACTTTGCAAAAATAGTATCTATCGTATTTCGAATGGTTACGGAATCTAAAACTTGAATAGAAAAAAGTCCATTGCTATCAATTTGATAATTACCAAATGAAGAGTCTGCTTTAATATTTTGTCCATCCGCAAAAGAGACATATTGAATCTTCATCGAAGTATCCAAAACTTCAGGCGTCTTATCTTTATAAAGATCTGTCAAAGAAAATTGATATTGATTCCCCTCCTCGATTGCAATAGAATGCCTTAAAGGTTCAGGCATTTTCAAAGGTTCATCTCCTGTACTTCGCAAATAAATAAATGCGGCAAAAGACAATAACAATAATCCTCCAATAAGTTTTAACCACTTTTCCCATTTATTTACATCTTCTACTTTGGAAAAAGCCTCCTCATCCTTAGGTTCCCAATTTTTAGCTTTAACTCGATTAAGACTTTGATCGAAAAGTTCGTAAAAATAGGCTTGATCTTGTTTTGACTTTGCAAAAAGAGGACATAGCAAAGTTTTCATTTCCTCAGGTTTTATATCCTCAGGAAGTTTGGAAATCAATTGTTGTAAATTCAAGTGTTTGCCTATTCCAATAGGAAATTCCTCCGCTTCCAATGTAGCAAGCAGGTCAGCTAATAATTGATATTTAAGATTTTGTAAATTCATTGTTATGGTTTACCACGGAGGCACGGAGATAGGACACGGAGAGCATGGAGTTTTTAATACTTACAAAAATCGTTATATTAAAATAAAAATCTCCGTGTACTCCGTGTCCCAACTCCGTGCCTCCGTGGTTAAACTTACCTTCTTCTTTTCCCGAATAACAACTCTCGCAATGCACCTAAATCTTCTTTAGTTTTTGCTAAAACAGAGTAGGTTAAAAACAATTTTTCTTTTTTGTCTTTAGGCATAGATTTATAATCATTTAATTGTTCGGCATCAAAATCAATATTCTTTAACAACATCGCCCAAAAAATTAATTCAGCAGTCGCTGGATTTTTTTTAAGTTTGATTGTTCGATGATTTCGAATTTGTTCAAAATGTTTTATAATTAATTTTAAATGTTTGGTTCCAAAACCATCTACTTTATTTTCTAAAATGGATAATAAAGTCTTTGCATCAGGAAATTCAATATGATAGTAGATGACTCTTCGAAGGAAGGCATCTGGTAAGTTTTTCTCTGAATTACTCGTCATGATAATGATAGGACGATTATCATTATCGGTTTCATAAGTTTTACCTGTCTGAGCAACTGTAAATTCTAAATCATCAATAGCTGCCAAGACATCGTTAGGCAAATCTCTCGGTGCCTTATCTATTTCATCAATCAATACTACTTTTCGAGTTTTAGATCGAATTGCTTCTCCCAAGGCTTGATAGTTTATAAATTTTTCTTCTACCTCATCAGCAGTCAAACTCTTATTTTGGTTGCTCTGCGAATATTGGAAATGCGATAACGCATCATATCGATAAAATAAATCCGTTGCGGTACTAGTCGTTTGTGAATTAAAAACAAGCGGCTTCCCTAATCCAAAATACCAAGCAACGTGTTTTGCCAATTGGGTTTTACCTGTCCCTGGTTCGCCAGTTAGCAACAAAGGCTGACCGAGTGCCAAAGCCACATTAACCGCATCTTTTAATCCTTTGGCGGGTTGGTATAACTCAGGATCATCTTTACGTGTGTTTTTGGAAAAAAGAGGTAAAGGTTGTTTTTCAGTTTGACCGTAGATGTGAAAACTCATGATTTTTTATGGATTATGGATTATGGATTATGGATTATGGATTATGGATTATGGATTATGGATTATGGATTATGGATTATGGATTATGGATTTAAGATGTCGATTTTTATTTGTTTTCAAATTATAGATTCAGCATTATTCGAAATCCATAATCCTAAATCTTGAATCCATAATCTAAAATTATTTATTAACTATTTTATAAACTAACTCTTGCAACAATTCAATTGTAGACATGTCCAATTTTTTCTTTTCATTGTAAATATGTTGTTTTTCTTTATCCAATCCCACCACCATACTATTTAGAATATCCATGATCTTATCAGGATTTTCTTCCCCTAAATCATTAAACCAAGTTTCAATATCATCAACATTGACGGGTTGAAAATTTTCTACTAAAGTTGTATTGGAATTGGATTTGGCAATCTGATCTAAGGATTGAATAATATTTTTTTCGGACTCCTGTAGTTTTTCAGGTTCATGCGCATTTTCAATATAGATCACAAAAAAGAAAACAAAGGTAGGCAAGTCTTCATGTTGGTCTTGAAAGGTGGAAACAATCCATTGGAAGAACTCTCCTAAAAAATCTTTCCAACGAGAAGACTTTATTTTAAAAACAGTTGCGACATATTCGTAGTTAAGTCGAGGAATCCCTTGTTCAATAAATTTATCAAAATCAAAATCCTGAGTTTGAAAATCAAACCTTTGACAAAAATATTTTTTAAAGGCTTCCTTTGTCTTTTTTAAACCTAATCTGCTAATAGGCAAATCTCGGATTAGCACTCGCCCTGTATTTGAATCTGATTCAAAGTGTATCGCTTCAGATTCATCATCGCCTAACATTTCATCCATCAATTCATAAATGGTTCGCTCTGCAAAACTAGGCGGCATTTGAGTTTGGCAAGAGGTCAAAAAATAAAATTGGAAAAAATCATTACGATCTCTTTTTTCAATAAAGGTTTCCCACCAATTATCAATGGGCGTTTCTCGATTGACATTTACCATTTGGTAATTCCCCATTGGCCCTCTTAATCCTAGACTCTCAATCTTCTTTCCTATCTCTAATTGACCTTCATGAGTTTGAAGATTATATTTTTCTAAAACTTCAATTTCATGATTCTTATGACCAACATTATGTTTTGCAATGGCCTCCTCTTTAGATATTCCTTCAGACTTTGCTTTTTCCTCCACAATTATTTCAATGACTTCATTCCATGCTTTATCACGATTCCCCCAGTCCTTAACCGGTCTTTTATTTTCTGGATAGATCTCCATCCCATTCAACGGGTTACCTTCAAAAATAGAACAATGGTTCACTAACACAGGTATGATTCTCGCATTAGTATTTTTATGGTGGGCCATTATTTTGGGAAGTTCATGATCGTTAATAAGATCAGAGACGATATAATCCGTACTCAGCAAAAGAATTATAACATTAGACTTACGAACAAATTTATCAATATTAACTTTCCATTCATCACCAGCCAAATTCATCCGTTCATATTTATTCTCCAAAATCCCTTGGTATTGCAGGGCATGGAGGTGCTTGTCTAATTCTAATTTAGACTTTTCATCTTCAGGAGCATAACTAGTAAAAACGTTGATCATAGATTGTTTTCGATAAATTATTTATCTTCTAATTTAATAAAAATACGACGAAAACTATAAAGGGAAAGAAGTAATCTTCATCTGGTTTAATTTTATAATATTTGGTATGTAAAAAAAGTAAAAAAGTAGGAGATATTCAAATTATTTTTCAAACGGTAGAATCGGTATTTTGTGTAAACAGTCATTTAAAAAATGAATTGGCAAGTTTCTACTCTTGCGGGTATGCTTTCCCCTTGGGGTTAGGGTGCAGGGAAAACGCGCGAACGTTTTTTGAATATCGAACAATAGAACAAGGAACGCTTCGCTAAGGATTTGAGAAGTTTTGCCGAATAATCTTGATTCTACCCCTCAAAAGTATTCGACAAACTTCTCAAATCCTTGTTCTATTGTTCGATATTCGTTATTCAAAAAAGGTCGCGCATTTCCCCTTGGGGTTAGGGTGCGGGAAGGAAGGAAAAACTACGCTCCCGCACCCTAACCCCAAGGGGAAAGCATACCCGCAAGAGTAGAAACTTGACAATTCATTTTTTAATTTATGATCACACATGGTATTCGGTAGAATTTTTATTTTTGGCAAAAAAAAAAAGTATTATATTTACAATAACTAGAAACCTACTCTACCCGATGGTTTTTTCATATGCCATATGGCACTATCTCTGGGACTCGAAAATCAAAAAAAGGGAGATTAGATAATTTTTTCTACCGATATGTCGTCCCTCTGGGACTAAAGAGTTTTGAAAAAGTCCCAGAGGGACGACATATCGGTAGAAAAAATTATCAAAAAAGTCGTCAGAGTCTCAGAGGGACGGCATATGAAAAAACCATCTGGTAGAGTACTAGAAACCAAATTTTATTAATCAAAACAAACAAAAATGCCTGAAATTAATTATTTAGCAATTGCCCTAGCTGCAATCGTTCCTAGTATTCTAGGAGCCATTTATTATGGTTCATTATTTGGTAAACAATGGCTTTCTTCAATGGGGAAAACTAGTAATGAAATGGAACCTAGTAATATGGGGGTGACTTATGGATTAGCTTTACTTATGGCTTTCATTGTCGCTTTTGTCTTAAAACTAAATATTGAATTCGCGTTAGTCTAATTAACAAACTCACTAACCCTCTTTTTATTTTTAAATCATTTTACAAAAATTCAAAAGTCTTTTCTCTACCTCTTTAGGAATTTCATTTTCAGCAACCCAAGTATGAACATCTCCCCCATATTCCATATCTAAATATCCCGCAGTTTTTTCAAAGGGCATAAAAAATTCATTGAACTCTTTTTCATCTGAACTACAACACAAAGCCAACATTTTCATTCCAGCCATTCCTCGTCCTTTTTCTTTATAAATTCTCACCAAATCTGAAAATCGATCAATATAGGTTTTCATTACAGCACTCATAGAATACCAGTAAACAGGAGTACAAAAAATAACCTTCTTATATTCAATCATTCGATTCGCCAATTCCAAAAAATCGTCCTCTTTATTTTTATACTCATAATCGTAATATCCAAATTGATATTGAGACAAATCCATTAAATCAGCAGGCAATTTTTCTAATAAAAAATCTACCATCATTCGAGTATTTCCTAATGGAGAACCCATTTATTTCCCTCCTTCATTTCTTTTTAAAATCAAATAAAATCGTAGTTTTTTTTACTACAAAAGGAATCAAAAGTAGGACAAATATGAACCATCCCATATTTGTCCTACTTTTGATTCCTTTTGTAGTAAAAAAAACTAAGTAGCACTAATTTTACTCGCTACTTTAAAAAACGCAGGAGGAATAAATTTCTTAAGGAAAACCATCATTTTCCCTTCACGTCCTATCACCGTAAGTCTTTTGTTATTTTTCATCGATCGGATAATTATTTGAGCACATTTTTGAGCAGAAATTCCTTTCGCTTGGCCTGGATCCATTTTACCATATTGGGTTCCATCCTGAGTAAGTGAGTTCACAGAGATGTCTGTTTTAATCCTTCCTGGGCAAATTATATTTACCTTTAAATTTTCATTATAATATTCAATTTGCATCGTTTCATAAAAACCATGCAACGCATGTTTAGATGCAGAATAAGCAGATCGTTGTGGAAATCCAAAGATGCCTACTAAACTACTGATAGGAACAATTTGCCCATTTCCTTGCTTTAGCATCATCGGCAACACCGCTTTGGTCAACGCAATATTTCCAAAATAATTAATTTCCATAATTCGACGATCCACTTCAAAATCAGTTTCAGCAGTCAATCCTCTTTGACTAATTCCTGCATTATTGACCAACACATCTACTCTACCAAATTTTTCTAACAATTTATTTACATGACCATCAATACTTTCAATATCTGTTACATCCATAGGAAGAACTAGACATTCTGCACCAAGTTCATTGCATTTACTAGCAACTTTTTCTAGTACTTCAGCCCGTCGTGCTGACAAGACTAACTTTGCTTTTTCTTTTGCCATTTCGTAGGCAATCGCCTCTCCTATTCCTGAAGATGCTCCTGTAATCCAAATTACTTGATTGGTGT
>Ga0114957_1002726_pt1 | contig 16505 bp, 23 predicted proteins | sample BantaG_FD_87175 | JGI IMG/M metagenome (GOLD analysis project Ga0114957, IMG submission 87175) | Marine algal microbial communities from Bantry Bay, Ireland - BantryBay_4 metaG | ecosystem: Host-associated > Algae > Red algae > Unclassified | place: Bantry Bay, Ireland | collected 2014-11-21 | reverse complement strand
AGTTTTTTTAAAACTACCAACCATTACTAGAGAAACTTCTTTCTCTTTTTTCTTGGGGCTTCGCCTCATTTACTCTTAGGTTTCGCCCGTCCATCTCATTTCCGTCAAGACTAGAAATAGCTTCTCTTGCCTCTTCAGAAGATGACATTTCAACAAAACCAAACCCCTTACTACGACCACTGTCTCTGTCCATAATAATCTTACACGACGATACTGTTCCGAACTGTCCGAATAATTCGCTCAGACCTCCCTCAATAACGTTAAAAGATAAATTTCCTACATAAATTTTATTACTCATATGATTCTCCTTGAATATGTTGAGTGTTATTAGGCCATAGCTCAAAAATGAACTGTGTCCTCTATTTCGAACTAGATTGTTCTAGCCTGAAACTTTAAATGTCTTAAGAATGATTTTGTTTTGGATTTTAATTACTTGATAAGATACTGAAACCGAAAATAAATACTCTAACTGAAACTAGTATAACACACTCTAGCTTTAAATCAAAACTGCATTGATTTTAGCTGTAATGACACCTTAATTTACTTATTTAGAGACTTCTTCTCTTTCTTTTTTCTGAAGTCCTATCAAAAAGTTTCTTAATATTTGAGCCTTGCACTCACGATAATTCTTATGCTCTGGTCTTCTAAAAAATGCACTCAACTCGTGCTTACTAACACGCAGATTTGCAAGCTTAAGGACATCTAGAACCTCTTCAGTTCTTAAGTTATAAGCAATCATTAATTTTCTCAAAATAATGTTATTAGTGAGAACACTCTCTGCTTTAGGCTGTTCCCCTTCCTTTTTCCCGCGTTTTTCATTTATGAGACCATTTAAAAAGCTTGCTAATTGAATATCGGTACAACATTCATAATCAGGATCATCATCTCTTTTTAACCATTGACTTAACTTGGCACGAGAGACTTTTAGTCCTCCAAGTGCAAAAATTTCTATCATTTTACTGTCGCCAAAATCTAAAATATATCGAACTCTTCGTAGGACATCACTTTTTATCATATATCTACTTCTTTGTTGTGCTCTTTCTCTTGTTAATCAGTTTAACATGGATCGCAAGTTCCCCTTTAAGTCCTTGCCCGATTTCAAACTGCACAAGATCATCTCTACCAATTCTCTTCCCATTTAGTGCTGATTCGTGAAAAAACAAATCATCTATATCAGCATCTGCCTCAATGAAACCAAAGCCTTTATCTTCATCAAAGAAATTTACTATCCCAGTAAAAATGGTTCCTGCTTTCTTCTCTGGTTTTTCTTCACCCCAGATAACCTCATGGATCTTCTGAACCTTCTCTCCCTTGTGGATTCTCTCTAGTTTTGTGATAATCGCTTCTTCACTTTTAGAGTCCACAATAAAGTTAGACCTTTTTCTTTTCTTCGTTTTATCCATGTCGTACTTAACAAGTTCAACTGTAATCTTTGCCATAAATACCTTCTCCAAATAAATCAATGATCTTTTACATCAAAAAAATGGCAATAAATACTAAAATCTTAATATTTCATTAGCTTAGTTAATAGTCATGAGTGAAAAAAGAACTAAAACTTTGCAAAATGATCATTTATGACTATATATGGTTGAAAAACACAGCGAGAGAGGAAGAGAATGAAAAAGTTGTTACAGGTAATCATTTTATTTGCAGGACTAAGTCATCACTCTTTTAGCGCAGATATACAGAGTTTACTCAAACTTTATAGAAACAATTTCAATCAAATCTACGTACCAAGATTTTGTCATCAAAACATCAAGAGATTCGTTGCTTTAGCAAGGTCCAAAAATATTAATATTGAAAACTCTTTTGTCGTAAGTGTCGAAGGCGGAAGCTTCCTTAAAACAAGTGGTTTTTATTCTCGATTTAAGCCAGGACAAAGAGTTTCACTTGGTTACTTTCATGTTTTCTTGATAGCAGATGGTTATGTTTTTGACTTTGACTTATATCGCCCGCTGGCGATCAAGTTCCTTGATTACGTTACTTTACAATTTACACCACAAGTCCCCAATGCACGCTTTTTTAATGTTGATTACTATCAAACTGGGAACCCTCACTCTTGGAACACCAGTATATTTGATGCCTCTAGTTTTAAAAGTTTAAAAGGACCCAAAGCATGGAGAGGAACTTTAGAAGACATTCCTTCATACTTTTACTAAAACTCACCTCTTAACTTAACTCATGAGTGAGTTTTTTAACTTCTTTATTTAGCGATATAAACACTTTATTGTTCTTTTTTAAAGGTGTTCGTATAGCATGTTTAATAACCCAAAGGTTCTCTTTAGTTTTTTTCATACTAAGCCATTTTTGAAAAGTAGCATAGGCCAAATCTTCATTAACTTTTATGATATCTCCCATTGCATTTGCGACTGAACGCCTTACATACAAAGATTTATCGTTTCGAAGCTTATTGTAAATTGGAAGAGTTTTCTCTGGATTTTTATTTGCCCAGTCAATTTTCATTCCCCAAGGCAAGCGCAATCTCAGCCCCTCAGAAGAAAGCCTTCTGACATGAAAGTTTTCATGCTTAGACCACAGCTTCATTTGCTTTAAGACTTTTGTACCATCCATATTTGCTAATGGCCTAATCGCCCACTCTCCTGTGAACTGCATTGTTAACTTCTCAATAGTCATGAGACTTTGCTCAAAATCTTTACCACAATTCATTTCAATAAACTGAGAGAATGGATAAAGAAAAAAACCATAGGTGAACATCCCGTCCTCATAAGGCCATGGATCTCCCAGTAAAGCCGATAAAATTTTAAGCTGTTTTTTATAGTCACAATCAAGATAATCACAAAGCAATGAAGAAATAAGCTTCATCCTGTCTTTTAACTCAAGATTTTTGTAACTTTTCTTGTAGCTGTTGATAAAATCAATGTTTTTAAAATACTTATTCTTAGGGTTTATTTCATGACAAAAGATTTGAACAAACTTTGGAGTATACCAATCTTTATGTTTGCCTGTTTTGTTTTTCAAAGATGAAAAGGGTGTGATTATTTCTTTCATGAGTCGGCCTCTATTACGGTGATGATTATTCCCCATAATAAACAGCCTTTTGAGCAGTGTCTAACATCATGGGGGCTCAGTATAAAGCAAAGCTTGACTCTCTGCACAAGCAGTGCTAAAGAAATGCATGACTTATAAAATCCCACAACGTCCAGAAAATTCTTTTCGCGTGACCCTTGAACTAAAAAACTCTGAACCTCGCCTAGACTCTATTTTGATGAGCTACCTTCAGCAGCAAGATGAAAACGAAGAACTAAAGAATATGACAAAATCTCATTTAAAAAGGCTATTTGCAGAGAAGAAAATTATGATCAAAGGTCAAAACTCAAAAGCTTCATCTCCAATTAATGCAGGCACTACATACATTGATATTTTACTTTAGAAGACCTTATGGCCAAAAATAATAAAAAATCAGGAATTGAATACCTAGAAAACAATCGCGTTAACTGGTTTCCGGGTCATATGAATAAGGCCAGCAAGGAAATTAAAAAAAATATAAAGCTAGTAAATATCATTATCGAAGTGAGAGATGCTCGTGCTCCAATGGCCTCAGGTAACAAACGAAATTATGATAATGGTGGTGATAAGCCCTACTTAATTGTTTTGAATAAGACTAATCTCGCTGATCCAGAGGCCGTCAAACTTTGGAAGGATTGGTTCACCAAGCAAAATGAATCATTTATTTTTATAAATGCTCTCGAAAAAGATTCAATTAAAGCTGTGATTAAACGTTGCAAGGAAATACTTAACAAACACCGCCTTAAGTCAAACGCCACAACAGCAAAGAAAGAGAAAATGACAATGATGATTTTGGGTTTACCAAACACGGGTAAATCAACAATTATCAATAAGCTAGCTAATCGCAATGCGACTAAGGCCGCTCCCAATCCTGGACAGACGAAGCAAAAGCTATGGGTCAAGGCTGATAAAAACCTCGAAATTATTGACACCCCAGGAGTAATGCCACCAAGGATTAATAAGGAAATACATGGAATGTGGCTATCGGCGATTCACGCTATTCCTGATCATATAATAACCCCCGACTATACGGCGTGCTTTGTTATCGAGCACTTATTAAAAAATCGCTCTATAGCATTTAAAGAATTCTATGAATTCGATTCCTTAGACATAGACCTCGTCACTGCCTGCGATCATATTGGTAAACGAAGAGGCTGTCTTCGAGCAGGAGGAAATTTTGACTATGACCATATATATAAAATCATACTCAGTGATTTCAGAGCGGGGTCTTTAGGCATGATCATATTTGAACTACCACCCCAAAACCTAACAGGGATGATAAATTGATAAAAATTGGTGAAATAAATACATTAACAGTCATATCCAAAAATACATCTGGTTTCTTACTTGAGCATCCAGAAGGTGATGAAAGTGTATTTTTACCAGGTGCTTTGGCCCCTGAAGACCTCTCTATTGGAAGTGAGCTTGAAGCTTTTATCAGTGTTGATAAAAGTGGATCTCTCACATGTAGCACTGAAATCCCTAATACTCTTGTTGGGGAATACGGGTTTTTAAAAGTAGTTGAAACTCAAAGTTTTGGTGCTTTTTTAGATTGGGGAGTGACAAAAGATCTGTTTGTTCCTGATACTGAGCAAAAAGAAAGAGTCCGCCTTGGTGAAAATCATTTAATTCGAGTTTGCATCGATACAAAGACCGATAAAATCTATGGTACTACAAAAGTTAATAAGTACATTCAAAACTCACAGTTTGATATTGAAGCAGAGAGTGAAGTCCAAATTGTCCCTATTTCTAATGAAGAACTTGGATACAGATGTATTATTAATAAAAAATACATTGGAATGATTTATCATAATGAGATTTACCAAGATATTAATCTTGGCTTGCCTCTACAAGGCCAAGTGAAAAAAATCAGAGAAGATGGACTTGTTGATGCTTCACTACAACTTCCAGGGTTTAAAAACGTTATTAATTCAAAAGAAAAAGTCCTTGAATACCTTAAAGAGATAGGAGGATCTTCCCCTCTAAATGACAAGAGCTCTCCTGAAGAAATCAGGGCCACTCTCAATATGAGTAAAAAAACTTTCAAGAGCTGCATTGGGATGCTTTTTAAAGATAAGATTATTTTGATTAAAAAAGATGGTATTGAATTATTAGCTAAGTAAGTAATCCTATACGGGAAACTTCTCTTCTAAATACTTTATAATATCATTAGATTCATACATCCATGAATCACCAATTCTTAAACAAGGAACTTTTGAACTTCCACCTTTTGCTAATAACTCGGCCTTAATCGATTTATCAGCATTCGCATCTCTTAGTTCAATAGGAAGATTAAGTTTCCTCATCACTCTTCTTACTTTTATACAAAATGGACAGGCGCTAAATTGATACAAAGAGTAAGACTTCAATTCCTCTTCAACTTCTCTTTGTAATTCATCACTTCTTTTTCCAACGCTTGGTTGCGTAAAAAAGTTTAGCAGTAGTAGAGCTTTACCTATAATAGATCTTAATATTTTCATTAGATGCCTCTTGAAAAGTTTTATAACAAAAGTATAACTTTAACCTTCTTCCAGCACAATCCCCTGAAACTACCCTTCTTATTTTATTTATTTTCTCGTCAACCCTAGATACACCCCTTATAATTGAGAAAAATACAGATATTAAATTATATAGGATCTCAACCATGCTTATTATTCTTTCCCCTGCTAAGAAGCTAGACTTTGAAACACCGGCGACAACAAAAAACTTTACCCTACTTTCTGAGCTTGATAAATCAAAGGCCCTCATAAAAGAACTGAGAACCTACAAGCCTAAGAAAATCTCGAAACTCATGAAACTTAGTGACTCCCTCACCGAACTTAATATCAAAAGGTATAAAAACTTTAGTCCTCCATTTAGTTTAGAAAATGCAAAACAGGCGATGTTTGCGTTCAAAGGCGACACTTACGTCGGACTGGATGCAGAAACGATGAGTAAAGCAGATATTAATTACGCACAAAAGCACCTGAAAATCCTTTCGGGGTTATATGGTCTGGTAAACCCGCTTGACCTTATTCAGCCTTATAGGCTAGAAATGGGCACAAAACTTGCTTATCAAGAAAATAAAAACCTCTATGATTTTTGGTCAGAAACTATCACGAATCAATTGAACACTCTTCTTAAAAAAGAAAAAACCTTAATCAATTTAGCTAGTAAGGAATACTTTAGTGTCATTGATTTTAACAACATTGATGCTCAGGTGATAGCACCTGTATTTAAAGAAAAGAAGGGAGAAGAATTTAAAATTGTGAGTTTCTATGCTAAAAAGGCTCGAGGAATGATGTCTCGCTTTATTATCGATAATCGTATCAAAGATATTAAAGACTTAAAAAAATTTGATGTTGATGGTTACGCCTACAACAAAAAGCTATCGACTGAACTTGAGCCAGTATTTACTCGTGGTTAAAATTTAAGTGAAATTTAATAGTGAGGAGGTAATTCATCCTCGCCTGCTTGCCCAGGAGGCTCTTTTAAGCTTTTTAGGCAATCTGTAATCTGTGTAATCTGATCTTTTTGCTTTATAATAATTTGATTTAATTCGTTTATAAACTCCTCTTGAAGAGAGAAATTAATTTCTAAATCAGTCAGTCTTTTTTCTAAATCATTCATTGGTATCCTTTATATTTCCTTCGAAGATTATATTTCGTTGTGTCGCTTTCTTGTAATTGTCTTTTCGAACTAATACTGCCCGCTTCTTTTTTCTTGAACAATAACTTTCATTATTTGGATTTAAAATACACTCTACCTGATACTCAATCATTTTTTCAAAAGGCAAAAGAAAGTTATCAGTATCATACTCTTCCAACCCACTATTTTTAAGTAATTTCAAAATGGTATACACCGATTCAATAGTACTTAAACAAAGAGAGTTAGGTTGTTGTTTAATAATAAACTTTGATTGAACTTTATTATCAAAGCTCACTCTTTCAAGAGTTTGTAAGTTCTTACTTTTTCGAAGCATCTTCTTAGCGCAAGGCCAAGTCCCATCAAGTATAAAGAAGTTAACATCAAAACCCAGAGATTTTTGAATAGCAGTATGAGAATGCGCTGATAAATTAAAGCTTTCTTTTCCCGGGTAAACTAAAAATGACTTCTGTTCTTTATTTGTGAGAATTTCATTAACTCGATCATTTTCACTAAAATCTACTCCAACGATGACTTCTGAGTTTACAAGCTGAAGCGCTGTGAGATGCCCTGTTCCATTTTTTTCTTTCCGATGTTCCATCGGGTGCATAAGAATAGTAAAGCGACTCTTTGATTCGATGGGAGAAGTATACTTACACATACAAGACGTTGAGGGTCTCATACAGTGATAACACTTGGCTCTAGGCTCTTTGATCTCGACTCTCAAACTTCCCTTATAGATATGAATTCTCTAGCTATTTTAGTGTGCTAGATAATAGTTACTTTTTTTTAAAAAGTAAAAAGATCATCTAAGTCTCTTAAGTTATATAATGTAAAAATTGCTGCCAACATGGGAATAGCTGCAAAGAATAATAAGTTTTTTGGTCCCCATGGATCAATGTATTTTTCCCATGTACTGATAGTTGAAATTGAATGTAGAAAAAGAATAGTACCATAAGTAATTCTTTTCTTTATTCCAAAGAGAAAACACATCACAACAAGTAATTGGACAGAGCCTATAATGTAGGTTGCATTACTAGCAAGACCATCAACCAGGTAGAATTTTTTAAAAACAGCAGCAGCATGTCCAGGATTAACAAACTTATCTAAGGTCCACATAAAGAAAACTATGAAGACTCCAAGTCTTAAGGTGAACAAACTCCATTTTAATTTCATATTCTCATTTAAATTACTCACGATGTGACTCCTTTTAATTTTCAATTTAGCACTCTACATTAAATATCAAAAAACATTAATTTTCATGATTTTCTCCTTATGGTTAATTTATTGTCTATTTTCTCTTCTCTTCTTTTTGCGATTTGGATCATCGCAAAGAATGACGCTAGCGTCTTTTCTTCCTTCGACACAAACTCCGTCAACTTGACCTCTTTTTCCCTCAAAACTACAACTAGCATCAACTTCCTTTGAGTCACATGCTGCAATTCTCACTTGCTTAAACTTGGTCCAAAGCATTCATTTCAATAGAAAAAAAGAGTTCAAACTGAATGATTCTGGTGGTTTAGAAAAGGTGAAGCTTGGGCTTAAATACTTCTAAGCACCATTATTCAGAATATGTGCTGACATCGTTTTTCACTTCATCTTCAAACAGGTCTAACTGATTACTTGTGATGATGTTATTAAGTAAAAGCAGTATTTGATTTGGGTTTTCAACTGCCCAAAACATCACACATTCATCATTACTTGTATGATGTGGGTGTTCACCATCTTCATGATCGGTTGCCTGTGGCACTCCGTTATCGACTAAGCCAATCAAATGACCTAATTCATGCACCACAGTTGCTTGCTCAACATATTTTTGCTGATCATCGGTTCCACCAACACTCTCTACAACATCTTTAAAAACAAAAACAAATCTTGTTCCTGTTACGTGGACACCAAGGATATTAGAGTTATTATCTAAAAGCCCTCTTACAAATACCACAGTGAGATTCGCTTTATCGCCAACTTTTAAGACTGGGGCATGAGTATTTCCTACACTAACAAGTTCTGATGCACTCCAGCTCGACTTCATTTGGCTGCTAATTGAGACCATTTCACTTAACTGTGAAGGGTATTCAATCGTTTTATTAGGTAGAAGTCCTTCAAAACTATCTCGTGTTATATCCCAAGTATCGTTAGAAAGGTTAAGTCCTCCAACATAAGGATCTGCTCCAGTTTCATAAACAACATTTACAGTTAGGCTTGACGTAGAGCTACTTAGGTAAGCATCGGTAATTGACTGTTGCTCAGGAGTCGTTCCTGAAGAATTGCTAGAGTCGTCTGACTCACCTTCTCCGCATCCAAAAAATAAAATAAGTAATAGAAGATATTTCATTTTATTAGTTTACGTTAGATAGAGTTTTTTTCAAGGGGGTTTAGTTCTTCAAAGTACTGAAATCCTTTGAAAAGCCGTGTTTTAGAGCAAACTTTTTTACTGTGCTCACTCCTTATCAAAACCATATACAATTATAGCTGCTTCAATGATAACTTGGCTGAGATCTTAAAGGTTTAATTTCTCTTAAAACTTATTCATCTGTAAAATATATTCCTTAACCTATAAACTCTAGTAAATATATGCATTAATAAGTGAAATATTAAATTAGAGTTTTAAAAGATATTGTTAAAGAATAGGAAATAAGCGATGAGTTTTAATGAAATATGGAAACTGTTAAACCAAAAAATAATGAACTGGCTCGAAGTGGCAGTAAAAAGCTTTCCAAACTTCATCGCCGCTTTACTTGTTTTTTGTTTTTTTGTTTTCTTATCAAAGCTCCTTGCTAATGTACTAGATAAAGTACTTCGCCGGTTTACTTCTCGTTTAAGTGTTCGACATTTAATGCTGTCTTTCTTGCGTATTGCAATAGTGGTAGTTGGACTATTTATTTCTTTGGAGATTTTAAACTTAGAAAAAGCAGTCACCTCTTTACTTGCCGGTGCCGGTGTTATTGGTTTGGCCTTAGGATTTGCATTTCAAGATATTGCTTCTAATTTTGTCTCAGGTATATTTATTGCTTTTAACAAGCCTTATAGAGTTGGAGATATAGTTCAATCAGGGGAATATGTGGGAAATGTCACAGCTGTTAATCTCAGAACAACTACTATCACTACTTTTCAAGGTCTAGAGGTCATGGTCCCAAATAGATTTCTTTTTACTGAGGTCATTACTAATTTTACTAATACACCTAAGAGACGTATCGATCTAGCAGTAGGTGTTTCATATGATGATGATTTACAGAAAGTAGAAGATCTCTTAAAGAAGGAACTTGAGAACCTACCTAATCGAATTAAGAATCAAGACATTGATGTTTTCTTTACTGACTTTGGTGGAAGTTCAATCAATCTAGAAGCTCGAGTATGGGTAAAGTACCCCAATCACCGAAACTTTTTAATCACAAAAAGTGAGGCCATCAAAAAGATTAAAATTGTTTTTGATAAAAACGATATTGAGATACCATTTCCGATGCGTACTCTAAACCTTGGGGCAAACTCTGGTGAAATTTTAGGAGACGAAGTTTTACCTAACCCCAATGCTAAATCTAAAGATTAAAAGTTTGCTAATCACATTTTTTACTTATCACACGAGCACTTAGAAATAAGTCCAGCTTTTTAACGTTCTTAATAACTTCGCCAGTATCTTTATCATAATCAATACTCTGGAGGTAAGATGTTTGGTTTTTTCCAAACCCTGTGTAGTTTTCAACAGAAACTCTTGTCACACAACCAGCTTCTTTATCTTTAACATCGTAAATCCCTGAGTGGAAGATTCTTGTAAAACAAGATGCTACATCAGTTGGACCAGTTAGATTCGTAAAGTAACTGACTTCCACAACGCTAGTACTTTTCTCATGTGCACTAATGTAGTTTTTGCTGATCTCTTGGAATCTATAGTTTGGGCCATCTTTTTGATAAGAATAAGACTGGCTACATGGAAAGAGGTTTAAGCTAAAAACTGCCGCAAAAATAAGAAGGTACTTCATTATGTCTCCTGAAAATAATTTATGTTTAATCTTGGTTAGCAAAGTATTTTCGAGTTGGAAAGCCCAATGCACTCAAAAATGCTCAAAAGATGGGTTTTAGCTTATAAATCAGTTAGAAAACAACGTATGAGAGGCCAAATCTTGAATTTTCTGATCATCAAAAGTTATCGCCTGATACAATTTATAGGGGTGATTGCTATCTTTAGTGTCTGATCTGCGAAAATCTCTTGATGAGATATATCTAGTTTTAATATTAAAGTAAGTTCTATGAGTTAAAAAAAAGATTGCACTCAAGTCCCAGACAGGAATTGTTTTACTCGCTTTCAGTAAAAATGCTCGTTTAAACCACCTTGCAGCGTTTATCATAAAATGTCCTCTAATACTTAAAGGAAGGTTTTCAAGGTCTCCTTTTTTTGAGCGAATATTTCTTGCCACAGAGCAAGGAATGGCCGTGATTTCAATACCGGCCTCAAGCAAGAATTTAAGAGAGTTTTTATCATTATAAAGATTGAAATCAAAGATTCGCCAAGATGGTAAATTCTGAATATTTGTTCCTATCCACAATACCATTTGAATCTTATCTTTAAGCTTTTTATTTAACTTTAGTGCCGCGTGAAGATTGGTCAGAGGTCCTAAAGCAACAAAAATAAAAGGCTCATCAAGGCTTGCTAACTTTTTAGAAGCATCTGTAACTAAGTCATTTTTATCTGCCGCTCCTAAAAAAACTTCTGAATTGAAATTCATTAATTTTATTATTTCTTCAGTGTTAGTTTTAGATTCTATTGAACTAGTATTTCCAAAGGTAGATGAGAAACCGATGATATTTTTACAAAGCTTAAGCGCAGCTGCGATAGCAAATCCGTCGTCAATATCTCCAGACTTAGAGCCAAGAGCATTGTCGGTATCAATCCAAACAGGCAGCGAGTCATAACTACTTTCCAAGTAGACTCTTTTTTAATGATTTGGTTGGAGGGTTTTCACCAATCCATGTTGATAGCAGTACACTTGGAAAAAAGTTTCCTTTAATATTAAAGAAAGGGTTTTTATTTTTAACTATGATTAATTCATCTTTTAAGAAAGTGTATTCAAATAAGTCTTCTTTTTTTACACCCTGCTCTGCTTCTATAAATTTTGATACCTGAAGCTCGACTTCTTTACACTTATCAAAACAGTTTTTAGTGATCGCTTTTCTCCAAGCTTTCTTCATATCCTTCTTGCTAATATCATGATTATATTTCATCACAATTTTCTTAGGAGTACCTGAGCTCAAAACTTTCGCCCCGTCTTTTTGTTTAGCCTTTAAATAAAGAGCTGCTGTATAAACAGTGTAAAAAAGATACTTACGCTTTCCCTCACCATTTTTAATTAATACCTGATCTTTATAGGTTTCTTTTTCAGGAAAAGAAAAACTTAATGTTGAAAAAAATATTAATATTAAAGTACACAATTTCATGAGCATTCCTCTTTCAGTTACTGTAAGCTATTCAAGTGAAACACGTTTATATTAAAATTTTAAGATATTTTTTTGGTATTATCTATATTGTCTCATCTATAGGAAAGCTACTTGATAATAGAGGTTTTTCTAAAGTCATAGAAAATTACCAACTCATCCCTGATGTTCTTTCTCTTCCAAGTGGATTAGCTTTTTCTTTGTTCGAGTTAGCTTTAGGAATAATGCTATTAAGAAATCTACACATTTTAATTTCAGCTTATTTCACAGTACTTATTCAAACTTTTTATATGTTCGCCGTTACTTTAACTTACTTCAGAGGGTTAGAGCTTGATAACTGTGGTTGCTTTGGTGTTTTTTGGGCAAGGCCACTCACATCCATTACTTTGATAGAAGATGCCGTTTTATTAATGATGGCGATTGCTTACCTTTTTATGATCAAAAATAAATTAAAAATAAATAATTCTATGGAGGGATTAAATGGAAGATAAAGTTTTAAGTGGGGAAGAAAGTATTACTTACATGACTCCTGGTGAAATCAAAGACTATGATGTCTACCCTTACCAAGATGAAAGAAAAACAGCCTTAAAAAAAGTGAGAGACCGTATAAAGTCTCTTGGTCTTTGGGATCAAGGACAAATACTAGGTAAAAGATATTCAATTGGATGTGTGGCGCTTGAAATTACTCAGAGATGTAACTTAGATTGCACTCTTTGCTATCTCTCGGAGATGTCAGAAGCAGTAAAAGATGTTCCCCTTCAAGAGGTTTTTAGAAGAATTGAAAAAATTTATGAGCTATACGGCGATAATACCGACGTACAAGTAACAGGAGGAGATCCAACTCTTCGAAAAAAAGATGAACTTCTTGCTATCATCAGAAAAATTAAATCGACTGGAATGCGACCCACTTTAATGACTAACGGAATTAAGGCATCTAGGCAGTTGCTCACTGAGATGAGAGAAGCTGGTCTTGAAGACGTTGCTTTTCACGTTGACTTAACTCAAGAAAGAAAAGGTTTTGATACTGAAGTTTCTCTTAACCAAATTAGACTCGATTATATTCAAAGAGCAAAAGGCTTGGGACTTTCTGTTCTTTTTAATACAACGGTTTGTGCAGAAAATTTTTATGAAATTCCAGAAATTGCAAACTTTTTTGTCAAAAATGCAGATGTCGTGAACTTCTTTTCTTTTCAACTTCAAGCTGAAACAGGAAGAGGTGTTTTAAGAGAGCGAGATTTTATTATCACTCAAGATACAGTCACCGAACAAGTTGAGCGTGGAATTGGTATAAAGCCAAACTTTGATGTTGTCGTTTCTGGGCATAAGAAATGCAACCGCTACTCTTCGCTTTTTGTTATTAATGGTAATTGCTACGATACATTCTTTGACGTCGACTTTATTCAAAGAATGATAGATGAAACAAGTGATGTCGTTTCTGTTCGTGGAGACCAAGCATCAATGGCAACAAAGCTAGTTAAGCGAGTTCTCAGTAATCCAAAAAACTGGATACCTTCCATGGTTTATCTTGCAAGGTTATTTTGGATGACTAAGTGGGATTTACTTAAGGCGAAAGGAAAGGTTCGAAAGCTTTCTTTCTTTAGCCATAACTTCATGGATGCCTGCCAACTTGAAAAAGATAGAATTGACGCCTGTTCATTCACAGTTGCAACTAGTGAAGGATGTATATCCATGTGTCTTCATAATGCTAAACGTGATGAATACATACTTCAACCAGTTAAGATTGATTCAAGTGAAACCGGTGATACTGTGTGGAATCCTCTTATTGGAGAAACTAACATTCAAGAAACGCCTGCTGAAGTTGAGATTAGAAAAGGTCAGCTAAAAGGAAGACTTAAAGCCGATCGAACTTTTCAAACTCCAGTGGCCGTAAAAGTAAAAGGTGAAACAGCAGCATCATGATAAAATCAATAATTTATATAATAGGAAGTTCTTTACTTATATCTTGCTCAACTTATATGAGGGCCCCTGAGGTTCATTCAAAAACATCTGGGGTTAATGACTACGCCAAGGCCATTGAAGGCCATATTACCAAGCAAGGCCTTGTCGATTTTGATGCAATTTCAAAGAATCAAGAACCCCTTAATCTTTATATTAACTATGTTGCAAAACATGGGCCGAATACAACACCCAATCTTTTTGAAGATAAAGATAAACTACTAGCGTATTATATAAATTCTTATAACGCGCTCTCAATATTTAATGTCATAGAATCTGGTTTTCCAGACACCAATGCAGGTTTAAAGAAAGTTAAATTCTTTGTTCTTAAAAAATTCATGGTCGATGGAAAGTATCAATCTCTTCGAGATTATGAAAATAAAACAATTAGAAAGTTTGGAGATTCCAGAGTCCACTTTATTTTAAATTGTATGTCACTAGGATGTCCTCTTCTACCTCAGGCGCCAATTCCTCATCAAAGTCTTGATCAATTCTTAGAGCGTGCGACAGTCGAATTTTTCAATGAAACAAGAAACCTTTGCTTAAATCACCAAAAAAAAGAAATTCACCTGAGTTCTATCTTAGATTTTTTTCCTGAAGATTTTGGCGGGAAAGATAACATTAAGAGTTTTGTTCAAAACTATACTAAAGCAAAGCTACCTGATGATTATAAGATTAAATATATCCCTTATGATTGGACTATTATAGATGCAAATAAAGTCTCTAGGTTAAAAGTGAACCCTTGTGACAATGAAAAAGGTAAGTAAAAAAGAATTTTAATCTTGAGGAAGATTAAAGAGGCTATTTTCTTTAATTGAACTTGGACTTAGACTTTGTTCTTGTGAAGTTGACTCTGGCGATGAGCAGTCGCATCCGTAAAAGAATACTCCTTCGACAAACTTTGACTCAAGAAACAAACTCTCTTCACACTCTCTTTTAGCTTCCTCACATGTATCGCCTGTACCTTGCGCGCTTTGGCTCCAATCTTGATGGCTTGTCTCACAAGAAATTTTACAAGTTCCTGAGCCTGAACCAGTAAAAGAAAAGCTAGTAGTCGAGATCAAAAATAATGCGCTAATGATAGTAATATTCATAGAGTTACTTCCTTATTTAATATTATAGCACTATTGCTTAAAGATAGAAAAAGAGAAGGTAGTGTCTTAGCAAAAGTGTTCTAGAAATAGTAAGATATGAAAAAAGGACAGAAGTGATGAATGATTTCATAGCAGCTAGGTCTCAAATGGCCATGTCGCTTGCATTCCATATTATATTTGCTTGCATTGGAATGGTCATGCCATTTTTTATGTCTTTAAGTTACTGGAAGTACCTTAAAACAAGAGATCCTCACTATTTAAAACTTACTAAAATGTGGATGAAAGGTGTTGCCATATTTTTCGCAGTTGGAGCCGTTTCGGGGACATTATTAAGTTTCGAACTTGGACTATTGTGGCCAAACTTCATGGAAAAAGCTGGTCCCATTTTTGGAATGCCGTTTTCTTATGAAGGAGCTGCTTTTTTCCTCGAAGCAATTGCATTAGGTATTTTCTTATATGGTTTCAATAAAGTTCCTGAAAAAATTCATTGGATTTCAAGCCTGTTTGTAGGTATCTCTGGAGTTTTATCCGGAATCTTCATCACAAGTGCAAACTCTTGGATGAACTCCCCTAGTGGATTCAAATTCAATCCTCTTACTAAAGAATATTCCCATATTGATCCTGTTGCAGCAATGTTCAATGATGCCTGGGTGTATCAAGCCACTCATATGACTTTAGCTGCCTTTTGTGCAACTTCCATTGCTGTGATAGGAGTGCATTCGTTTCTCATTTTAAAAGGTATAAATCGTGAGTTTAATTTAAAAGCTATCAAAATTGCCCTTCCGTTTTTTGTGATTGCAACTATTTTACAGCCGATCAGCGGTGATTTTAGCGCTAAGGATGTTGCAAAAAGACAACCTGCCAAATTGGCCGCACTGGAAGCACACTTCAAAACACAAAAGGGAGCTCCTTTAATTATTGGTGGAATTCCAAACGAGAAAGAAAGCAAGGTTGATTTTGCCATTAAAATACCAAAAGCTCTCAGTTTTTTAGCATTTGGAGATTTCAATGCTGAAGTCAAAGGCTTAGATGATTTTCCAGCTGATGAGCGCCCTCCTGTGATGATTACTCATTTTGCATTTCAAATCATGGTAGGAATCGGAAGTTTATTGGCGATAGTGGCCTTTTATATTTTAATTCAAATCTTTTTCAGAAAGAAAGAAATTTCTAACAAACTACTTTTAATTCTCTCAATGTGTACTCCTTTAGGATTTATAGCACTAGAAGCTGGTTGGGTGGTTACTGAAGTAGGTCGGCAACCTTGGATTATTTATAAAGTGATGAAAACGTCAGAAGCTGTTACTCCAATGCCTGGAATTCAATATAGTTTTTATTTCTTTACACTCATTTACTTTTTCTTGGCCATTACTGTAAGTT
>Ga0114957_1002722_pt1 | contig 16523 bp, 13 predicted proteins | sample BantaG_FD_87175 | JGI IMG/M metagenome (GOLD analysis project Ga0114957, IMG submission 87175) | Marine algal microbial communities from Bantry Bay, Ireland - BantryBay_4 metaG | ecosystem: Host-associated > Algae > Red algae > Unclassified | place: Bantry Bay, Ireland | collected 2014-11-21 | reverse complement strand
TTACTCAAGGAGAAAGTAGATCTGATTTACGGCTATCCAGGTGGTGCTATAATGCCGATCTATGATGCCCTTTATCATTATCAGACAAAACTTAAACATGTCTTGACCAGACATGAACAAGGAGCCGTCCATGCCGCTGAAGGTTACGCAAGAGCTACTCGGAAAACGGGTGTTGTCTTTGCAACTTCTGGTCCAGGTGCAACAAATCTCTTTACGGGATTAGGAGATGCCTTGATGGATTCTACACCATTAGTTTGTATCACAGGACAGGTGTATAGTCATCTGCTTGGATCTGATGCATTTCAAGAAATTGATGTCATTGGATGTACCAATTCTATCACAAAGTGGAACTATCAAATCACTAATGCAGAGGAGATTCCTCAAATTTTGGCGAAAGCCTTCTTTATTGCTAACTCTGGAAGACCTGGTCCGGTACTGATAGATATCACCAAGGATGCTCAAATAGAGTCATTGGAGTTTAAATACAAAAAGGTAATAGAGATTCGAAGTTATGTTCCTAAGCCAATAATCGATACTAAGGCTCTGTCAGCTGCTGCTAAATTGATCAATGCTGCAAAAAAACCTTTGATCCTAGCTGGTCATGGTATCCAAATCTCAGAAGCACATGCAGAGTTTAAAAAATTTGTCGAGAAGACAGGGATCCCTGTAGCAGCCACCATACATGGACTCTCAATATTAGACGACGGACACCCACTCTTTGTAGGAATGCTAGGGATGCATGGTAACTATGGCCCTAATGTCAAGACAAATGAATGTGATCTTTTGATTGCAATCGGGATGAGATTTGACGATAGGGTGACAGGTGATTTGTCAAGATATGCAACACAAGCAAGGAAGATACACATCGAAATAGACCCATCAGAAATCAATAAGAATGTCCAGGTAGATATTCCAATTTTAGCTGATGCAAAAGATGCAATACTTGCCTTACACTCTAGGGTAAAAAAGAAGACTTATCTTAAGTGGCTTAAAGAATTTAGAGCTTGTGATAGAAAGGAAAAGCAAAAAGTTATCTCCAAAGATCTAGCTAAACTCACAAAGGGTCCAATCAAAATGGCCCAAGCGATCAAGGAGGTTTCTGACCAAACTCATGGACAGGCAATTGTCGTAACAGACGTAGGTCAACATCAAATGTTAGCAGCAAGATATTATGAGTATAGTGATCGGAATCTTTGGATCTCTTCTGGAGGAGCTGGAACAATGGGATTTGGTTTGCCTGCAGCAATTGGTGCAAAAATGGGGCGACCAGAAAAGGAAGTAATCTGTGTCTGTGGTGATGGTGGATTTCAGATGACCCTGCAAGAACTTGGAGTTTGCAGTCAATATGGAGTAGACGTAAAAATCCTACTCCTAGATAACAATCACCTAGGGATGGTGAGACAGTGGCAAGAATTATTTTTTGAAAGAAGATATTCATTTGTAGAATTAGAAAATCCTGACTTTGTTAAAATCGCAGATGGTTTTGGTGTTGCAGGTGAAACAGTAGATGATGCCAGTCAATTAAATGTAGCTGTCAAACGTATGCTCGATCACGATGGTCCTTACTTACTCCATGTGAGCTGTATCAAGGAAGAAAATGTATTTCCAATGATTAGTACTGGAAAGGCAGTACACGAAATCGTCTTAGAATAAAATTATGGAAAAGGAATACACACTCACAATCTTTACAGAGAATGAGACTGGTATACTCAGTCGTGTGGTAGGAATTATCACAAGGAGACATATCAATATTGAAAGTCTTTCAGCTTCGAAATCTGCAATACCAGATATCTATAAAATCATTATAGTAATCAAGGTTTTAGAGTCTGAAGTTAAGAAGGTTGTTGCTCAAATTGATAAGCAAATCGATATCCTAAAAGCTTTTTACTACGACAGTTCAGACTTAGTAGAACAGGAAATTGCGTTGTACAAGGTACCGACTTCGGCATTCTACGAAGGGGACCAAGTCGAATCCTTAGTAAGGAAGTATGATGCAAAAATATTGAGAATAGAAAAGCAATATATCGTTGTTCAGAAAACAGGATATACTTCAGAGACAGAAGCCTTGCTGGAAGAATTACAAGGGCTTGGCATCTATGAATTTGTGAGATCTGGTAGGGTAGCAATTGTCAAACCCATGGAAAGATTGAATACGTATTTGAAAACTATCAACGGGAAAGTCTAAGCACCCTTTGTAATTTATAAAAATAAAATTTAAGAAAATGGCAAAAATTAATTTTGGAGGTGTTGAAGAAAATGTAGTGACCAGAGATGAATTCTCTTTGGCTAAAGCACAAGAAGTCCTCAAGGATGAGACAATAGCAATTATTGGTTATGGCGTGCAAGGTCCAGGCCAAGCACTCAATCTCAAGGACAATGGATTCAATGTCATCATTGGACAGCGTTCTCCTTCCACATCTTATGATAAGGCGATTGCTGATGGCTTTGTTCCTGGTGAGACTCTCTTCTCAATCGAAGAAGCTTGCGAAAAAGGAACGATCATTCAGTACTTGCTTTCTGATGCTGCACAGATTGCAGTTTGGCCTACCATCAAACCCTACCTCACTAAGGGTAAGGCACTTTATTTTTCGCATGGCTTTGGTATTACTTACAAAGAAAGAACTGGAATTATTCCACCTGAAGATATTGATGTCATCTTAGCTGCACCTAAGGGATCAGGGACAAGTCTGAGAAGATTATTCCTTGCAGGAAAAGGACTTAATTCGAGTTATGCGATTTTCCAAGATGCGACTGGTAGAGCTCAAGAACGAATCGTAGCCTTAGGAATTGGGATCGGTTCAGGATACCTTTTCGAAACAACATTTAAGCGAGAAGTCTATTCAGATTTGACTGGTGAGAGAGGAACATTGATGGGTGCAATCCAAGGGTTGTTTGCTGCTCAATATAACTTACTCAGAGAGAGAGGTCATTCGCCATCTGAAGCATTTAACGAAACAGTAGAAGAAGCAACTGAATCACTCTATCCACTCATCGCTGAAAACGGGATGGACTGGATGTATGCCAACTGTAGTACGACTGCACAAAGAGGTGCCTTAGATTGGTGGAAAAAATTTAGAGACGCAACAGCACCTGTATTTGCTGAGCTCTATGATAGTGTCGCTGCGGGCAACGAAGCGCAGTTATCTATAGATAGCAATAGTCAAGCAGACTACCGTGATAAATTGCAAGTAGAATTAGATGAACTCAAAAATTCTGAGATGTGGAGAGCTGGTAAAGCCGTCCGTGCATTGAGACCCAAGCAAGATGGAGAGTCTACTTACTCAGCAACGATTGGAGGTAATACTGAATCTAAACTTGAAGTCTAGGCAGAGTTCTAGATTTTGGATTAACTCTAAATTATGATTGAGGTCTCTCAGATACAAGCAGCGAAGGAACGTCTTAAAGATGTGATAGTGACCACTCCATTGATGAAAAATTATAATCTTTCTGAAAAGTACGATTGTAATATTTTGTTGAAAAGAGAAGACATGCAGGCAGTGAGGTCTTTCAAAATCAGAGGTGCATACAATAAAATGTCTTGCTTGACTAAGGTTGAAAAGAAGAAGGGCATTGTTTGCGCCAGTGCAGGTAACCATGCGCAAGGAGTTGCATTTGCTTGTGCCCACCTGAGCATTCAAGGAAAGATCTTCATGCCTAGCCCTACACCAAATCAGAAGGTTGATAAGGTCAGGAAATTTGGAAAAAAATGGATAGAAATCATTTTGGTAGGAGATAACTTTGATGATGCCTACCAAGCGGCGCTGGATAGTCAACAATTAGAAGGTACAACCTTCGTTCATCCCTTTGATGATGAAGAGGTAATCGCAGGACAAGGAACAATAGCTCCAGAGATTTTGGATCAATCAGATGTACCTTTGGATTATATCATTATAGCTGTTGGTGGTGGAGGACTTATCTCTGGTGTTGGTTCCTACTTCAAAGCAATCAGCCCAAAAACGAAGATTATTGCTATTGAATCTGAAGGTGCTCCAACTCTTAAAACATCACTGGATCAAGGGGCAATAGTGAGGTTGGATCAAATAGATACATTTGCTGATGGTATTGCCGTCAAACAAGTTGGAATAAAGACCTTTGCAATTTGCCAAGAAGTAGTCGATGACTACCTTTTAGTTCCCGAGGGTAAGATCTGCTCTACTATTCTGAACTTATACAATGAAGAAGCAATCGTCGTCGAACCAGCAGGAGCAATATCTATTGCTGCACTCGATCAATTGCAAGATCAGATCAAGGGAAAGAATGTTGCGATTATTGTCTGTGGAGGAAATAATGATATAGAACGAACACAAGAAATTAAAGAACGTTCACTCCTCTACGAAGGAAAAAAACACTACTTCATTATCAACTTTCCGCAAAGGGCAGGTGCACTAAAAGACTTTCTCAACGTATTAGGGCCTTATGATGACATCGCTCACTTTCAATATACAAAAAAGAGTAGTCGACAAAGTGGTCCAGCATTGGTTGGTATTGAGATAAACAGTCCTGAAGACTTCGATCCATTACTTCAGCGAATGAATAAGCAAGAAATCAATTATCAACATCTGAATAACAACCCAATGCTCTTTGAGATGTTGGTCTGATGTTGGAGTTGAGTCTCTATAAAATGTGAGTATGAAAATTAAAAAGTTGGTATAAAAGTAACTTAATGAAATTAATTAAGTGGGTGACAGACGATTTAAACTCTTGATGCGTTTACTTAAATTATAGTATAAATTTATGTGTGGAATAATTGGTGTTTTTAATATTAAGAAAGAAGCAACTCAGCTCAAAGAGGAGGTGTTGGATATGGCTAAATGTATTAGGCATAGAGGTCCAGATTGGTCAGGTATCCATGTCGGTGAATCATTCATCATGGCACATGAACGATTGGCAATCGTCGATCCTGCATCGGGAGGTCAACCACTCTATAATCATGATAAGTCGATTGTCTTAGCTGTCAATGGTGAGATCTATAATTATAAAGAACTCAAAAAAGAATTAGAAGGTGACTATCAATTTCTGACTGGTTCAGATTGCGAAGTGATTATCCCTTTGTATGAGAAGTACGGCGTAGATTTTGCTGACAAGCTCAATGGGATTTTTGGTTTTTGCCTTTACGATAGTAAGAAAGATAGATATGTTGTTGCAAGAGATCACATGGGAATTATTCCTCTTTATGAAGGTTATGATCAGCAAGGTAATTACTATGTCGCATCAGAGTTGAAAGCCTTAGAAAAGAAGTGTAACAAAATAGAAGTCTTCCTCCCAGGTCATTACAGAAGTAGTGAAGTGGGGACATTGCAAAAGTGGTATAGTAGAGATTGGATGACATTCGATGCAGTAGAGAATAATGAGTCGGACAAGGCAGAATTGAAGCAAGCGTTAGAAAACGCAGTCAAAGCGCAATTGATGGGAGATGTGCCATATGGTGTACTTCTCTCTGGAGGATTAGACTCAAGCATCACGGCAGCGATAGCCAAGAAGTATTCTGAAATGCGAGTTGACTCTAATGATAGTGAGAAGGCATGGTATCCACAATTACATTCTTTTGCAATTGGGTTAGAAGGCTCTCCTGACTTGGCTGCATCACAGAAGGTAGCAGACTATATCGACACCATCCACCATCAAGTAACCTACACTGTGCAAGAGGGACTTGATGCTATCAAAGATGTGATTTATTATTTGGAGACATATGATATTACAACTGTCAGGGCGAGTACTCCGATGTACCTACTCGCAAGAGTGATCAAGTCTATGGGAATCAAAATGGTACTGTCTGGAGAAGGTGCCGATGAGATATTTGCAGGCTACCTTTACTTTCATAAGGCACCGAGTGCTCAGGCATTACATGAGGAGTCAGTAAGAAAACTCTCAACACTTTATCAGTATGATTGCTTACGAGCAAATAAGTCATTAGCTGCTTGGGGAGTAGAGGGGAGAGTGCCTTTCCTAGATAAAGATTTTATGGATGTAGCAATGAGGCTCAATCCTAAAGATAAGATGTGTGGCAATGGCAAAATGGAAAAAACGATACTCAGAGAGACATTTGAAGATTACCTACCTCATGAAGTGGCTTGGAGACAAAAGGAGCAATTCTCTGACGGAGTAGGCTATAGTTGGATAGACTCACTCAAGGAGTTAGTTGATGAAAAGGTCTCTGATCAAATGATGAATGATGCGAAGCATCGCTTCCCAATCCAACCACCTGCAACCAAAGAAGAATATTATTACAGAAGCATTTTTGAAGAGCACTTTCCTTCTGACCAGGCAGCATTAACAGTTCCTTCAGTGCCATCAATTGCTTGCAGTACTCCTGTTGCTCTTGAATGGGATGAAGCCTTTAAAAATCAAAACGAGCCTTCTGGGAGAGCAATCAGTACCGTGCACGAAAAAGGGTATAAGTAAGATTCTTTCTAAGCTGAATTTCTAGATGCATTGATGTTTCCGTAAAGGGACCTCACTACTATCTTGTCATACAAATCTTTGTATTCTGACCCCTTGCTGATTTGCTGTAAAGCATATTGTTGGATGAGCAACAATGGAAGAACAATATGCTCTCTCATCAAGATTGATTGTTTAGAGAGTGGCTCTTCTTCCATCAAAGATTCGAAACCAGAAATTTCTAAGAGGAGCTCAATTGTCAATTCATATTCATCATTGAGGATTTGCCAAAATGCTGCATATTCAGGATCATCTTTAATATAAGATGTCAGTTCAAAGTAACACTTAGTCAAGGACATCATACTATTTAAGAGGAGGGCTCTAAAAAATGAAGCCTCCTTGTACAATTTCTTCACCTGTGGTAACCTCCCCGAGTCTTTCATTGCTTTTAATGCTGAACCAATACCAAAGTATCCAGGTACATTTTGCTTCAGTTGACTCCAAGAACCTACAAATGATATCGCTCGAAGGTCCTTCAACTCTAACTTTGCTTTATTGCCTCTCTTGCCTGGACGACTGCCAATTTTAGCTTTCTTATAATAGCGAAGTGTACTCTTATTCTCTAAGTAGTCAAGGAACTTGTCATGGTTCTTTAACGCTAGATACTTGTTGTAACTCTCTGTAGCGAGCTCTTCAATAAGTGACCTATTCTCTTCTGATATTTCTTCAGAATTATCAGAGATGCCAGCTGTAATCATTTGCTCACAATTGTGCTTAAACTGATCCATTGTACCATATGTACTAGTGATCGTTTGTCCTTGGATCGTCAAGTGGATTTCGTTAGTTGTGATGTTTTTTCCCTGGGAGGCATAGAAGCGATGAGTCTTACCTCCTCCTCTAGCTGGGGGACCTCCTCGGCCATCAAAAAAGATTACATCGTAATCACGGTCCTTGCAGATTGCACTTAGTCTTTCCTTTGTTCTGAAGATTGACCAGTTTGCCTTGAGGTAACCTCCATCCTTTGTTCCATCTGAGAAACCTAGCATGATTGTCTGAGTGGTATTTCTTCTTTTCAAATGGTCTGCGTAGAAAGAAAAATCAAAAAGCTCCCTCATAATATCTGATGACTCTTCCATCCCAATCATCGTTTCGAAGAGTGGGACGATATCGAAGTTAATTTGATCCGCAGCATACCCTGACCATCTGAATAAAGCATAGACAAAGAGCACTGAATTGATATCTTCCGAGTTACTGATAATATATCTATGGCAGCCTTCAATTCCATTGCTTGCTTGGATCGCCTTGAGTTGTTTGATATTTACAAGAGTGTCTTCAAGTGTAGGATGGGAGAGTGTGAGACCTTCTACGTTTAGTATTTCCTCGCTGAGGATGGACACTAGATCTGCCTTGCTCAACTCTGAGATGCTCTCTTTGATCTTTCCATTTTGGATTAAAATCTCAGTGATGAGTTGGAGGTGGATACTATGATCTTGACGTATGTCTAAACTTGCAAAGTGAGATTTGAAAATTGCCAACTTATCTATGAAGTTATCTATTTCTTCAAGATAAAGATTTTGATACTTTTCCACTACCAACTTCCTTGCATTTTCTATACAGGTTTGGATAGCCTCCAAGGGTAGATTTACTGAGTAGTCAAACATCGCTTCATAGAGCAGTGACCTGACTTTTGAAAGCTCTTCATCAACTCCTTTGAATGTCACTTTAGTTTGGAGGTCCTTAATATTATTGTAGTAGCACTTCGCTATCGTTACTCTGAGTTCGTCCGCCACTTTCTTGGTTACATCTGCTGTCACAAATGGATTGCCATCTCTATCACCTCCAGGCCAAAAACCTAATGAGATGAGCTTTGGATTATCGAATTGATCATCTGAAAATTGCTCTTTTACCTTTCCATAGAGAGATGCGATGGCATCATAGTAGACTGTCCTGAGATAGTAGATAATGTTCCTTGCTTCATCGATTGGAGTGGGTTGCTTACTATTGAGTAAGGATGTCATTCCTAATTGACGGAGGAGCTGATCGACTTCTTCAATATTATTCTCATTGACCGAGAGTCTCAGTCTTTTCATTATCTCTAAGACACTTGGTGGATAGAATTGAGTAGGGTGGGCAGTAAAGACTATCCTTGCGCTAAAATTATTGATTTTTTCAAGAGTCTTCACTCGGACTTCTTCAGAGAGATTTTTCTTTCGAAAGAGATCTTTGACTCTGACATATTCTCCCGTAGAGTTCAATGCTGAAAATGCTGCATCTTCTACACTATCAAAGAGTACGACCTGTCTTTCGACAAATTGGATGACTCTGAACATGTAATCTATTTGCTCTTGTTCATCATCAATATCAAGTGTATGTTTGAAGAAAGTACCAAGTATCTCGACAGGCTTCTTATTAAGCTTCAATTCTCTCTTAATCACTTGAGATAAGAGAGGGATGGTTGTCCCCGTAGCATTGATGTCACTATAAGGCAGGTCTAGGAAGAGACTGTTATAGAGATTAAATTTATTTTTTACAGATCGATTATACTGATCTATCCTGTTTGCTACTGTTTTTTTTTGAATGCCCATGTGGTCTCTAATTTTAGAATATTTGCCTAGTGAACTTTAATTTTAATTTTTTTTAAAAATACAGATACAGTTGATATCAATCTGCTACGAATTTACTCTATTTACATTGGTCGACCAATTTTTCATATCTTTATCAGTCTTTTAATTTTCAGAATGATCTGAACACACAATTTAGAAGATATAAGCCTGGCTCATTATAAAAGTAGTAGAAATTCTCAAAATATTTCTTCTACTTCTTTTACTCTCAGTTGAGAGTTATGCTCAGTCTATACCATCAGAGTCTAGTATCCCAATTGAGGAATTATTAACCACCTTGTAAAAAGAAATTGGAAAGAAATTTATAAGTAAAGACGCAGAAGAGCTTTGCTAACTACCTATGTAAAAAATTACCAGAAACCTACTTCTGCGATTATCGAACATTCTCTGGAAGGTTGCACATGAGAGTGCAGTCTAACTTAACAGTGAAGACCATTGTGGAAGAGCACATTTAGCACAGTATCCAGCTTCGACGTAGTGGATACCGTCATTTGATTTTCAAAGTGGTGAACTATAGAATCCTTCTGTACTCAGATACTTAGTTCGACAACATAAGATGGTTGGCATTGCACTCTCATGACACCTCTTACAATGATCCCAAGTACATCCATTACTTTGAAACTTAAATAATAATCCATGTTTATTTTTTAATCCAACCAATCCGTGATACAGACAATTATCCGCCAATCATCTCCCACAAATACAGTCTCTTTTCAAATGCATTATTCCTGATCATATCTAAGAAGGTACCACCACCCATTAACTCTGCTCCCATACTGACGAGGTGGTCAGTTTCTTGCTGGCAATCAATGAGGGTAAAGTCTAGATCAGCTAAGACCTTACAGAGGTAGATAAGGGCAAGTTTGGAGGTATTTGATTTGTTGGCAAACATGGATTCACCGCAGAAGACTTTACCGATACTGATTCCATAGAGGCCACCGACAAGCTCTTCCCCTTCCCAAACTTCTACTGAGTGAGCATAACCTTGATTGTGGAGGGTAATCATTGTTTCTTTAAGTGAGTCAAAGAGCCAAGTGCCTTCTTGTTCTTTTCTTGGGATTTGCTGGCAAGCGGTAATCACCTGATCAAAAGCCGTATTCATGGTACAACGATACTTTTCTTTTTTGATGAATTGTTTCATACTCTTACTCACTTTGACAGCGTCAGGATAGAGGATGAGTCGGGGGTAGGTATACCACCAGAGGAGTGAATCTTTTTCTATAGACCAAGGAAAGATTCCAGCAGAATAGCTGAGTATGAGAGTATTGGGATCGAGGTTGCCACCTATGGCTACAATGCCATGTTCGTCTACATGATAGGGATGTGGGAAGTAAAGTGGTTTAGGAGGAATGACTAACACAAGTGCTGTCTAATCAGTGACTGCGGTTTCTATGACAGCAGATAATCCTCTCTCTACGAGGGCATCTTTGATTGGCTTGAGTTTGTCGAATGGTCCAGTCTTTACAGTAGCCTTTCCTTTGAAGTGGACAAGGAGTGAGAGCTGTTCTGATTGTTCAAAAGTGTGATCACAAATATCCATAAAACATTCAATCACCCAGTCAAAAGTGTTGACGTCATCATTATAGACTATCACTTGAGAGATTGATCCTGTTTCAGTCTTCTCTTCTACTGCTACGAGTTCTTCGAATAGTGTTGACATATCTAAAATTCTATTTATCCGAGTTTATTCAGTGTTTCCTTAATAGCTACAAAGTTAGGCAAATCACCTGCACTCTCCAATACCTCAGCGTATTTTATGATACCATTTTTATCAATCACGAATGCACTTCGCTTTGATACCTTGTTCATACCGAGGACGAATGTATCATATAAAGTATCATAAGCCATAGAGACTTCTCTATTAAAATCAGAGAGAAGAGGAATGTTATATGATTGCTGCTTCTTGAACTCTTCTAATACGAATGGAGAGTCAATAGAGATGCCTATCACTTCTGCGTTGAGTGCTTCATACTCACTTTTCTCATCTCTGATTGTACAAAGTTCTGTTGTACACACTCCGGTAAATGCAAGGGGAAAAAATAATAAAACAACATTCTTGCCATGGTAATCAGTCAAACTTACTGTTTCCTTAGCATCACTCGTCAAGCTAAAAGTTGGTGCCTTATCTCCGATTGTAATTGCCATAATCTCTCTATTTTTTATAGTTTGCCTTCTTAATTGTGAGGTGTTAGGACTCATCCATTATTACGTCCTTAACAGTAAAAGTCAAAAGTAGGTTCTTATTTAATTAAAATCTTAATTCTGTGAGCCAAAAAATTTTGAAAATGCGTTAAATTTTGTCATCAAGTTGAAAGTAAATAATTTGTTTGTCAATAGCCTCTGCTCTAATCTGAAGAGAAGGAGAGATTAGAAATAAAATATCTGCTACATTTACAATCTTTACATCACTAAACAAATAGAGGATCAAGTCAAAGTCTGAATTATCAAAGGCCTATCTTCAGCTGCATATTGCTGTAGTCTTATTTGGATTTACCGCAATTCTTGGTGACTTGATTACACTCGATGCTGTACCCTTGGTCTGGTGGAGAGTTGTGCTTGCCGGTTTTAGTATGGTCTTCCTTGTCAAGCTGCCCACTTTAATCAAGGAGATAGGGAGTAAAGCCATTTTCAGGTTTGCTGGAATTGGAGTGATTACTGCATTGCACTGGGTCACCTTTTATGCAAGTATCAATTATGCCAATGCATCAATTGCCCTTGTCTGCTTAGCCACTACATCGTTCTTCATCGCATTGATTGAACCACTCTTCCTTCGTCGTAAAATTCAATGGTTAGACTTGGGGATTGGAGTTGTCATCTTTCCAGGGATGGTCCTCATTGTCAGTAATCTCCAAGGTGGGATGTTGACTGGTGTCTATCTTGGTCTCCTCTCAGCCATGCTCGCAGCTACCTTCGTTACCCTCAATAAGAAATACATCGAAGATGCTACACCATTACGAATTACCTTTATCGAAATGGTCAGTTCAGCACTCTTTCTTTCTCTCGCGATCTTGTACTACTATGACTTTGAAAGTCTGATGCCGACCATGAGTGATTGGGTCTACCTCATTATTCTTGCCTTACTCTGTACGACTCTAGCACAGTATTTAGCGATGTCATCACTTCGGCATCTCTCTGCCTTCAATTCAGTGTTGATTGTCAATCTCGAACCAGTCTATGGCATCTTACTTGCAGCGATACTTCTCAAGGAATACAATGAATTGACGATGACATTTTACATCGGTGCAGCAATCATCGTTTCGGTGGTCTTCATTTATCCATTCCTCAAGCGACGGCAGGTACATTAAGAAGCGCTTTTGAAGTAATTTTCGTTATTCTTGTAGATAGTCATGCTAAAATTGGTCTCTAGGTACACATTTACACCAAGTGATTGCATTTCACCATGAATTTGTCTAACTTTATAGCAGTCACTTATTAGCATTACTTGAAACCCAATGCGGAAGTACAAATTAGACACCTATGAACATATTAATGGTTTGCCTTGGCAATATCTGTAGATCACCAATTGCGGAAGGAGTATTGCAACATTTGGTTGCAAAAAATGGTTTAGATTGGACAGTTGACTCAGCTGGTACGAGTGGCTATCACAATGGTGCACTTCCCGATGAGAGGTCTATCGCTGTCGCTAAAAATTACGGCATCGATCTCACACCCCAACGATCAAGAAAATTTATCACTGACGACTTCAAAAGATTCGATCACATCTTTGTGATGGATACGAGCAATTACCAAAATGTCATCCGTCTAGCCAAATCTCAAAAGCAAAAAGACAAGGTCAAATTATTACTCAATGAAGTCAATCCGGGTGGTAATCAATCAGTACCAGATCCCTACTATGAAGGAGGATTCGAAGGTGTCTACAAGATGATAGAGGCAGCCTGTAAGGCAGTAGTCGCTAAATCAAAATCACCCATTAAAGTATAGTTTCCTAACGCTTCGTTTCTCTCCTCGTTTCATCAGTAACTTTGCGCAATCAATTTAAATGGTACCCAAAGATATTCTAAGTGGTTGGGTAAGATTTATTGCTTGCAACTCTATTGGCGAAGTCTCGTTATATACCTTTGCCGATTGAACCAGCCTAACAGTGAAGCACCTTTTCAGACTCAATAAATATTTCCTCAAATACAAATGGCACCTGCTATCTGGGATTGTGTTCGTATTCCTGTCCAATTACTTTAGGATTAAGATTCCTCAGACAATCAGAGATGCCCTCAATTCGATTTTCGAATTAGTCAAGAGCCAAAAAACAGAAGATAATAGTGGGGATTTTACACTCTTATTTGGGAGTGATGTGACTCGATATGCCTTGCAAGTCATTGGCTTTGCTTTATTGATGGGTGTCTTTATGTACTTGATGCGACAGACAATTATCGTAATGTCAAGGTTGATTGAGTATGACATTCGTAAAGAGATCTATACTCACTATCAGAGACTTGATACAGCATTTTATAAGAATAATAAGACAGGTGATCTCATGTCAAGAGTTGCAGAGGATGTCAGTAAGGTGAGGATGTATCTAGGTCCAGCTCTTCTTTATGGAATCAATCTAGTTGGACTCTGTGTCTTAGTAATCTATGCAATGCTCAAGGTCAATGTTGAGCTGACATTCTATACTTTAATTCCACTTCCGTTTTTATCTTTATCAATCTACTACGTCAGCAGACTGATCAATAAGCGAAGTGAAAATATCCAAAAGCAACTCTCAGTATTAACTGCAAATTCTCAGGAAGTCTACTCAGGGATCAGAGTACTGAAGTCATATGGTGTAGAGCAGAGGTTTAGGTCAGAGTTCAACAATGAATCGGAACAGTTTAAGTCATATTCAATGGACTTAGCAAAGGTCAATGCTTTCTTTTTCCCATTGATGATTTTGATCATTTCACTCAGTACATTACTCACCATTTACATCAGTGGAAGACTCGTAGGCGAAGGTGCCTTGACACCGGGAACAATTGCTGAGTTCATTATCTATGTCAATTATCTGACATGGCCATTTACATCCATTGGTTGGATAGCATCTATTATCCAACAAGCAGAAGCCTCACAGAAGCGTATCAATGCAATATTAGATACACCGTCCACTATTGTAAATATAACAAGTCAATCAGATCATCAATTCTTAGGTCATATTGAGTTTAAGGACGTAACATTTGTCTACCCTGACACTGGTGTAAAAGCTTTAGATCAGATAAGCTTTGTCTTGGAACCAGGACAAAAACTGGCCATCATGGGTCGGACTGCATCAGGTAAGAGTACAATCTGTGAGCTATTGACTCGGATGTACGATGTCACTTCTGGGGAGATATTGATAGACGGGATAGCGATTGATCAGATAGACCTAGGTGACTTGAGACAAGCTCTAGGCTATGTCCCGCAAGATGGTTTTCTTTACAGTGATACGATTCATAATAATATCACATTTGGAGTACCAGGTGTGACACGTCAGAGAGTGGAGGAGATTGCTGAAGCAAGTGCGGTACATGCTGACATTCTCAGTTTCCCTGGAGGATATGACACGATGGTGGGAGAGAGAGGAGTGACACTTTCAGGTGGTCAGAAGCAAAGAATCTCAATTGCCAGAGCCTTAATTAAAGATCCACAAATGGTACTCTTAGATGATTGTCTCTCAGCTGTCGATACTAAGACTGAAAAGAAAATACTTGGCTACCTCTCTAAACAGTTGGCTGGGAAGACTGCAATTATCATCACTCATCGAATACTTCACTATATCGAATTTGACAAAATCATTGTCCTGGACGAAAGTAAGATTGTAGAGCAAGGTAGTCACAATGAACTGATGAGTCAAGAAGGTGTATATTATGGTTTGGTCCAAAATCAGAAATACGAAAGTTAGTCTAATCAAATCGGAGTACGGTTAAACTTGATCACTTAATCAACCAAATATTACCACTCCAGAGCTTAATGCTTTCAAAGAATTCAAGACTAAACCGGCTTGTATATTTAAAAAATTATTAGTTTAGCTAATAATTCTAATTTAACAAGCAAGATTGTGAACGAAGACAACAGTAGATTTGAAAGTGTTTACTCAAGTAAAGTAAGGGCTGGAAAGCGAAGAACTTACTTTTTTGATGTGAAGCAAACGAAAGGAGGTGATTACTATATCACACTGACGGAGAGTACAAAGAAGTTTAATGATGATGGATATGAGAGACACAAAATTTTCTTATACAAGGAAGATTTTAATAGGTTTCAATCTAGCTTAGGCGAAACAATCGACCATGTAAAGACTGAACTCATGCCAGATTTTGAATATGATCTCTATGAAAAGAGGCAGGCAGAGTGGGAAGCACAACAAAAAGAACTAGCAGAAAATCCTCCGGCTGAAGATCCAGTAACAGAGGCACCTAAAGAAGAACCAAAAGCAGAAGAGCCAACCAAAACAGATGGCGAAGATGATATCTCTTGGTAAGCAGTATAATCATTCTGCAAAATAATCAAATCAGCAAAACGAAAAAGCGACAAACATTAATTAAAATGTTTGTCGCTTTTTTAATTTTAAGCCTAAGATTGTAGTCTCAAATCACTATCAGAATTAGTAAATTACTTGCCTAACTTAATGATGTGTTGAGCTAATTTACTCTTAAGGTTAGAAGCTTTGTTCTTGTGCCAGATATTTCTCTTAGCAAGCTTATCAATCATACTAACAACCTTTGGGTAGTACTCAGTAGCCTCTTTTTGATCTTCCATTTCCCTCAATTTTCCGATTGCAGTTCTAGTAGATTTCTTGTAATATCTATTCTGCAATCTTTTCTTAGCGTCTTGTCTAATTCTCTTTTTTGCTGAAGCGTGATGTGCCATAGTAGTAAACTCTTTTTTAATTTTGGAGTGCAAAAATAAGTAAATATTTGAATCAAATCCACAATTCCTTAATTAACTTGATTCTTTTACCAAGATTATATTTAATTTAGCTGTTCAAATTGATGATTTCCTATCAAATCCGAGTAGCAAAGTTATGCTTTTATTAAAAAGCTGATTTTAATCTATTCAAAAACTATCATTCTAAAGAGATTCAATAAGTCTAAATAAGATTTAATACACCCATGGATAAACTTTCCTACATTTTCAATGCAGAGCCTGCATATATCGATTCAATCTATGCTCAGTATTCTCAGAATCCTGATTCAGTAGATACCAATTGGAGACTCTTCTTTGAAGGCTTCGAATTTCATTCCGGAAACGGAGATGGTTCTGCTCTCGGAGGTTCCATTGATGAGAAAGAATTTTCAGTACTTGGAATCATTAATGGTTTTAGAAGTAGAGGACACTTACTCTCTGATACTAATCCCGTGAGGAAGAGAAAGGATCGTAAAGCACACCTTGACCTAGCCGATTATAACCTCAATGAGAGCGATCTCGATGCTAGATTCCAAGCAGGAGGTACGATAGGATTAGAAGGAGCAACACTCCGTCAAATAATCGACAAATTGACTCAGATCTACTGCAAGTCTATCGGTTTTGAATATTCTCACATCGAATCTAGAGAGA
>Ga0114957_1002719_pt1 | contig 16532 bp, 16 predicted proteins | sample BantaG_FD_87175 | JGI IMG/M metagenome (GOLD analysis project Ga0114957, IMG submission 87175) | Marine algal microbial communities from Bantry Bay, Ireland - BantryBay_4 metaG | ecosystem: Host-associated > Algae > Red algae > Unclassified | place: Bantry Bay, Ireland | collected 2014-11-21 | reverse complement strand
TTGAGACATGATTTCCAGCCCCAATAATTATAGGATCATAACCTGATTCTAAATTTGAATTTAATCGGATGTTTTTATCAATCTTGCAATTATCACCAATTAGTATACCTGCACTAGCATCAAAAAAATTGTTACCTGCTATTTCAATGTTTTCACCAAGGATGAGAGCTGTTCTTCTTTTAATGCTAATATCATCTCGAATTAAAACATTCTTGCCTTTTATATTTACAGAGGACAGATATTTTTCAGATAGTGCTTTTCTCCTTAACGCTGTATCAAAAGGAATACACCTTATAATTAATTCATTTGTGATTTGTGTTAAGGTCATTTAAGTTTGGCAAATAAAAAATCCTCATCATCTATTTCAACATCATATCCTCGATTGATTAATTCGCCCTTAATAACAGAAGCGGCATCCTCTCCTTCTGTATCATATCTTGCAGCTATAGTCAGGTTCTTTGGTTTGAAAGATTGTAAGCCGCGCAATCCATTAATCTCAGCACCATTAAGTTGGATAATCATAAAATCTGTAGGTTGTACTCCTACTTCATTAAATATACTATCAAGCGTATCCGCTGGAACTTCAAATGTATCTCCGTCGTCATATACCATTTCGATACTTGAAGATTGACCATCACCTTTTACTCGATTAAATACTAGCATTTTTGATTCATCCCAAACACCTTTATTAACAGTTGTCGATTGAGTTAAATTATTAGCCTTCATATTTTTTGCAAGTAATCTGTAGTTATCTGGCATAGGCTCTATTGCTACAACATGTCCCTTTTTACCAACTTGTTGCGCAAGTTTCACAGAACAAAAGCCTTGATAAGCGCCCATTTCCGCTACACTATCACCTAACTTCACATTATATCTGCTTTGTTTTTTAGGTCCACCATACATCAATCCTCCCTCATAATATCTAATCATTACATCAATTGCAACTTGCGAACATTCTGGTTTAAGTTTTGACTTTGTCTCTTTAGATAGCATATTATAAAGCACCTTATCTCTTTTTCGAGATACATGACTCCCAAAAAAAGTTGTACCATCTTCCAAGATTACAAAAGGATCATCCTCACTGTCAACCCCACTCGATGCAATCGGTAGTGCATCTACTTTTTTAAACATTTCACGCCTTCTTTTTAGGCTTCTTATTCTTCCTAAGATCATATCAATAATGCTAAAGCTCTAATCATCCACGCATCTCCCCATCTTATGTAATAACTTTCGTCCATTTTTCCGTTTTCGAATAGCTTATACGCAAAATGTGATTTATTAGTTAAGAACATTTTTTCATTCGTAAATTTAGCAACCTCATTTGCATGATTTAAGTATTTCGTATTGCTTAAATCTAATGAAAACGAAATGATACTTTGAGCACAACTTTGAATATCTACTGGATAGGTTTTATTTTTGGTAAACTTAGGGATATTACCGATAAAAAGTTCATCATAATAATACTTCATTCCAAGATCATACACAGCATCGAATAATTGAGTATTTCCGTAATTCTTTATATTCCAAAAGCCTTCCAAAACGAAGCCAGTATGATAATTATCAATCATATAATTGAGCTTATCAGGAGGTGCCCAATAATAAAATGATCCATCTTCATTTTGGTGGCTTGCAGTAAATTTGGCAGCTTTCATTGCAAAATCGACCAATTTGTCATTATGCTGAAATGAAGTAGCTCTAATAATAGCTCCTGCAGCTAACATACTTGCATTGTGTATATGATAATGATCAAGTGTGGTATAACTAATACAGTGATTTCCATTAGAATCAGCTGTATAGTTAAATTCATTTTTGAAAAGGTGTGCTGCATCAATTGCCGTTTCTAAAAAATTTGTATTCTGAGTAACTTCATACAAATCCAACAATGCATGCATCACTTGAGAAGTTACTGTTGCTCGTGGCAAATTTTTAGGAAATATTAGACTTCTAGAATGCCAATCGAAAGGCTGTCCCCAACCTGAATGTTTTGATAGTGGACTTTTATTTTCAATGAGCCAATTTCCTAAATTGACCGCTTCATTTAAATCTCCTAATGCATGATCTTTTTTGTACAAGGTTACCAATCCTCGTATTATCATAGCTGCACCTTGGGGATACCTTTTATGCTTTTGGTTAAGTAATGTTCGTATCCAACTAGGTTTTTGATCCAGAAGTATTGCATAAGGCAAACTTGCGGCTTTTCCTAATTTCCCTGGTAATGATTTAGCAAAACGGAAGTATGTAGTTTGATACAAATCACTTATATCTCCACTTGAATAATCTTTTTGTTTTGCATAGTGCATTATATCATCTAATACTTTTTCCAAAAAAAAATTAATCTTCAAAAACTTTATATAATTCCAACGAACAAAATTTCCTTGCTCCTGCAGAATTGAGATGAACGTGATCGTAATAGAATTTAGGATTTTTTATTGATTTTGAAAAATCCCATAATTGAACATTATCATACCTCACAAATTCATTTAAGTATTTCATTGTCTCTTCTTGTCTATAAATAGAAGATAATAATGAAGGCATAATGACAATATTTAGGTCAATATTATTTTTCTTACTTAATTCAATAATATGATCTAAATGTTCTAACTTCTCGTAAGGTTCTGCAGGATAGGAAATCTCATAACTATTCCAAATAGCTAAATTTTTTCTAATAGCACTCGTATCAATAGAGGTTAAGACCCTTTTATTTGATTTTATATTCGCCGTTTCAAACCAATTAAAGCTTATTTTAGATTGTATATAATTAAAGATCGTTCCAACGTCTATTTTCATATTAATCATGTGTAGAAAAAACTCCCATCTAAAAGGCTCTGCTTTCATATTAAGATTATCATAAAAGTCCGTATATAAACTTTGCGGAGGCAAAAAATATAAGACTTCTTTTGTCTTGTTAGATTTATTTAAAAAATATGAAAAGTATAGTAGATTCTTTTCCAAGCCTCCTGATCCTTTTCCTTGAGCTAGATTCAATATTTTTTTCTCTAGTAATGATTCCGTTGTTATATGATTACCATTTCTGCTTAAAACTCGACCCGTCGAAGCTCCCAAAATAACGCAATCATAATGTTGACCTTCTTCAATTACAAATAAATTTGATTCTGTTTCCCAATTTCTTAATGGGAAGCTTTTAATTGGACTATTGAATATATATACAAGTAAGCAGAAGACAGCTACATTAAAAAGAATAAAGAGGCTTAATTTTCTTATAAAAACTATCAAAATGCAAAATAAATAAAGCTCTGATTGTTAAATGCCCCGACACTTAAGATACAAAGTATCAAAAATGAATAAAGTGACCATCGCTTTAATGAACTTATAGTATTTACAAAATCATCAAATGAATTTTCTCTCATTAAATACTGAATGATCTCAAGAAGTCCTATTAAGCTAAATCCAAAAATAATAGAAAGTAAATCTATATTATATATTAGTTCTGAACTATCAATAAGTAAAAAGCTAATAACATCATGAAAAATTAATTGATAAATGTTCCATACTTGACTCATATCACTTGACCTAAAAATTACAATAGTGAATAGCCAAAATGAAAACATGTAAATCCAAGCACCGAAATTGAAAATTGTATCAGGTATTCTTTTCTTTAAATTACGTCTTTTCTTTTTAGATAAAAACTCCATTGAAAGAGCTAACCCATGTGAAAATCCGAAAATTATAAAAGTCCAAGCAGCTCCATGCCAAAAACCAATGATCGTAAATGTAATAAATAATGATAGCGTTATCCCAATGTTATTAAGCTTTCTTAGTTTAAATGAAATCATATTGAATAAATAATCATTAATCCAAGTACTGAGACTTATATGCCATCTTTTCCAAATCTCTGTAATAGAAAGAGAAGAATATGGTCGCCTAAAGTTCTCCATTAATTTTACACCAAGACATCTTGCCGACCCAACAGCAATATCAGTATAGCCAGAAAAATCACAAAAGATTTGAAACGCAAAAAATATAGTTCCAATTAAGTAAATTACTCCATTGCTTTGATCTCCATCATAAATCTGATCAACTATCGGTGCAAGATTATCCGCAATTACTACCTTTTTGAAGATACCCCATAGGATTAACCTCAAGCCTATTATAATATTGGAAATATCAAAAATTTGGTATTGCTTTAACTGGTGAATTAAATTCTTCGCTCTTTCAATTGGTCCTGCAACAAGCTGAGGAAAAAAAGAAACATATAAAGCAAAACTTATAAAATCCCTTTCAGGTTTTATTCTTTTATAAAATACATCTATAGTATATCCGATAGTTTGTAATGTATAAAATGATATACCTACTGGTAAAAGAAGATTAAATTGAGAATAACGTCGTTGAACACCTATTAACTCAAGTAAACTATTAAAATTTATAATAAAAAAATCAACATATTTAAAGAAACAAAGTAGTCCTAAGTTAAAAATCATACTTATAAGAACAAGCTTACCTCTGATTTTGGAATTCTCAGAAAATAGAGGCTTATCTAAATAATGACTAACCAGATAATCTACAACCGTCGATAATAAAATCAGTATAATATATACTGGGTTCCACGATATATAGAAAAAATAACTACTGCCAAGTAAAAAGACTTCTCTCCATCTTTGACGAGGTAACAAGTAAAATATTACAATTGTTACAGGAAGAAATAAAAGATATTCTAACGAATTAAATAACAATTACTTTTCGATTAATTCTATTAATTCATTAGTAGGTGAAAGTAGAAAACAACATTTTCTATGTTCAAATGCCTCAGATTTGAATATTGACATCTTTTTGTAACCAATGGCCTCAAGTCTTGCTAATTCTGTATTTATATCTTCAACAGTATAACCAATATGATAATAAGTTACTCCCTTATTAGCTAATTTTAAAAGTGCTTTATTCTCTGGATATGGTTCAATTAATTCAATGCAAAATTGATCTTCAATTTGCATGAATGAAACTTTCACCTTTTGAGATTTAATATCAAAAACCTGATATTCTGAACTCAAATTCGAAAATGTCTTAAAATATACTTTATAGGATTCTTCAATTGAATGCACTAACCTACCCAGATGATGAATTTTCACTATACTTTGGATTTCACAGCTAATAAAAGGTCTTCTACCGAATTAAAATTCTCAAGCTCCATTGCTGTAAACTGAATTGAGAAATCATTCTCTACGGCAACAATTATTCTTATATGAGCTAAAGAGTCCCAATCCTCTATATCTTCTGCAGTGCTAGACAATTCTAGCCTAATCAATTCGTCTGGTTCTAAAACATCGTTAAAAATTCGATTCAACCTTACTAAAATTTCGTTATTGTCCATCATTTCTTTTTTAATAAAGCACCATACATCATAGGTACTTTGAATTTTATTAATTTCTCTTTTGGTAAATCTTCAGAATATTGGATAATTTTATTTATAACTTTAAATCCAGCCTTATCAAACACCTCTAATATATCATTTTCATTCTCAAACAAATAAATATGATCAATAGCAGGCGCATTCGCAGGAACCGTGATAAATGCAGTCCCATTATCCGATAATAACCGATTTACTTGGCACATTAATGCTACTGGATCTTCGACATGCTCAAGGACCTCACCCATAGTAATAAAATCAAATTTGCGATAGTTGCTATATTTATATATATCTTCAAGAATGAATTTTACTTTTTCGTTTCTTACAAAATTCCTTCCCATGTCCAATGAGCTCTTCGAAATGTCTACCATAGTAAATTCACAGTCTTCAGAAAATATATTTATTGCTTCTGATAGATACAATCCATGCCCCCCGCCAATTTCCAAATAGTTAGTCACTTCTTTAGAAAAACTAGGCAAATTCTTCCTAAAGTAATTCAATATACCATGATGATGAACCCATAAGAACTGAGACATTAATAAGCCATGCATGTAATAGGTCATCACTTCATGGTTATTGTATACTCTGTTGTAAGCATCTTCAAAACTTTTGCAGGAATATTCTCCAGTTCTTAGAAAACCAACTTGTTCGACTACTTGATCAGAAATAACCTTTAGGTAAGAATCAATTCCAAAATTTAGATCATATCCACTAACTTTTGCAAATTCAATATATCTCTGAAAAAAAACTTCCGCTTCATTGTGAAAGGACTCATCCATAGAAGATATATTCGATTTTAACTTCTTAGCATGTAGAGGGTTCTTTTCTTGAATTTGATTTACTATAGTTTCTAATAATGGTCCCATATCTAAATCTGTTTTTTAATTTAATGATATAAATTTATTTTTTTTCTGATAATTTTTAACATCTAAAACCCAATTGTCATTCTCATCTAAAAACCCAAGGCTTTTGTAAAGATCTTTCACAATTACATTCTTTTTAGTTTCTAAATATTCACCAACAACTCTTTCAATTCCCGCAGAATTAGCTAACTCTATAATTTTATCTAACATAACATACTCTACACCTCTTTTCAAAACGCGACAACTCATAATCCATGTCTCAATAAAAAATTCATTACCATCTATTTTGAGAATTACAGAACTTATTATTCCATAGTCTCCAAATTTATCTCGTAATCTTATTTGTATAGAGCGGTACTCTTTATTATTTACTATCTCCTCAATCTCACCCGCACTATATCTTATTGTACGAAGATTGAACTGATTCGACCTTTGAGTTAATTGTGCAATTCTAGCAATAGAAAACTTATTGAAAGGCCCAACTTCAGCTTTCATATCAAGGTTTTCAAGATAATCATCTAATGATGTGAAGTTCGACTGGATAGATACCCTTTCGGCTTCTTCTTTATATTGAGAAGTTCTATTATTATCGGCAACCGATACACTTGCAGTTTCAAATAAATTAAGCGATATGATATAAGGTAGGTAGCCTACAGGATCATCTGGTAATTCGGGAACACAAACTTTTGGCAGTTCTTGTCTAACTAAATTTCTTTCAAACGGATTATCATCTAAAAAAACCATAGAATCATATCCAATATTCAATACCTTTTTAATGTATCTTATGTTATCAGCTTTATTTTCCCAATTCGCTACAAATAAAACAATATCGTCTAAGTTCAAAATCATATTTGGGTGTTCTACAAATGCAGCTTTTGCAATAGATTCCGTATTCTTACTGCATACACACAAAATTATACCACGTTGTTTAAGTGCCTTGGCATATTTTTGCAAATTTGTAAATGCTAGCCCTATACCAATATCACCAAGCTGTATTCCCTCAATCCCGTCATCACCAATAACTCCTCCCCAAATAGTATTGTCGAGATCTAAAATCAGACATTTTTTTAATTTAGATCCTTGTATTGCACTAATTATTCCCCAATACGACTCAGCAATCTGTGGTAAAATGGAAAGAGATAAAGTCATTTTTGATTTAATCAGAAAACGTTGATCTATTCTAGCTGATAACCCTACATTAGCCTGAATTCTTTGCAAATTCATTATAAATACTTGACTATATTTTATTGCCAATTTTCTAATTTCAAGATTTATCTCCGCTAATTGATAGTCAAATGAATCTTCTGTTGATGCTTCAAAATGGCCATATATTCCATCAGAAATTAAAGGAATAGAATTCAAAATAATCTTTACATTATTACGAATATTAGTAATTTTTAATTTAAGTGTTTTGATGAAATTTTGTGCAAATCGACTCTTATTTTCAACAGAAAGATTCCAAAACATATCCCTGAGATTTTCTGCACTATAGTTAATAATTAAAAAGTCCGGATTGTGCTGAAAAGTCCCTGAATTTGGGTCAGATAATTCCATTTCAATTTGATTATAGCTAGCTTCATATAAATCAATATCAATATTATCGATAGCTGCTCTACCAACAAGTGACTGACCTAAAAACTGAGATGCAGAATCCGCTAACAAAGATATCTTCATCTTTTGGATACAGTTTTCTTTGTTTTTAGCGTAGTTTAACAGTGTTTTGAAACTATGAATTTTCAAATTAAGTATATTAAAATATAAAAAATTGAGGCAAGAAATACTCACATAAAAGTCGAAAAAGATAGTAAAAAATCATAATACTCCCACAGACCAAAATAGTCCTAAATAGGACTTGAGGAATCTTAAGTTTGACAAATTTTAAAACATAAATATTCATTACTAAATATCCAATAAGATTTGCTACAGAAAAAAATAATATAGCGTCTATTAGCGATCCTGTTTCTATTCCAATGTAAATACTACAGACACGTAACACGGCTCTTAGGATATTCATCTTTAGACTTATATCCTCTCTCTTGTAAATCCAAAACAATTTTGAAAATGGGCTAGAGATCATTTGAAAAACATAATATATTGCTAAAATCTGAGCCATTTGCCCAGCCAATAACCACTTTTCTCCCAAAAAAGTAAAAAACAGAATGTCCCCAAATCCTACAACAAACCCATAAATTATTGAACTTAGAATTAAGAGCTTATTATACGTACTTTTTGTAAGGTCACTTAATACATTCTCTTTATTACCAATTAACTCATTGGCCTTTTGGAAATATACCGGTGTGATACTATTGCCTAACGCTGTATAGGGAATAGCCAATATTTTCTGAGCCATACTAAAAGCTCCTACAGCCCCTATTCCAAATCCCCCCGCAACCATATAAAATGGAATAGCTACAGTGCTCGAATTTACAATATTAGCACCTAGGATATAAGTTGGATACCGCTTATATTTTTTTATCACATCTAAAATGTCTTGTTTTTTAAGTAAAGAAAAATTGCTAATATCTTTACTCATATCCTTCTTCCACATTGTCAGAACACCAACAGTTTTAGAGATTAACTCAGAAAAAATTAATCCTCCAAAAAAATTCCCAACTCCAAATCCATAAGCAATCTGGAATGACCTGCTAGAAATGCTGGCTGAAATATTTGAAACTGCATTTGTCTTAAATTCCTTTCTTCTTATTGTCCAATTCGTCAGAATCGTATGAATAGACAATATAAATAGACCAAGTGGTAGATAAAGATAGTATGAAGTCAGTTCATCGCCATTAATTAGTGAGAGAATTTGCGCTTTAAAAACAAACATTAAAAGACCAAAAATTCCAGTTCCTATAATGGCTAATCCAAAACATAAACTGAGAAGAGATAAATACTCTGTTTTTACTTTTGGAAGTATTAATGCGTGAGGAAACATGCCACTTACTACTGTATTCAACATCACCAAAGTTGAAGAAAATATAGCAAACACGCCAAATTGTTCTGTATCAAATAATCTTGCAACAATTGGTGTCAGTCCTAAAAAGATAACAACATTTATCACCGCCCCTCCAGACATAATCAACGAATTACGCCTAAATGATCCCTTCTTGCCTATTAGTTCTTTATCCAAATTTAATTTAGAGAGGAAATTAGTTGTTTAATAACTCTTACCCCATCTGTATCATTCAGTTTTGTTGCAGCAAAATTTGACTTGGTCTTCATTTCATCAATATCAGATATTGTCAGTTTGTTTAATTTTACTGCCAAAGATTCTGCTGTGAAATCATCCCCTACAATTCCTACTCCAAATTTTTCGACGAGTCTTTTCATAGATATATTAGGGCTAATTGCTACGGCTAATCTTCCTTGGATAAATTCAAATAATTTATTAGGTAGTGCATATTTATAACTTGTTACATCCTCTTGCAAGATGAAAAGTCCAATATCATATTTATTAAGAGTAGGCACGATTTCATCGTATTTTACAGGTGGTAGAAACCTCACTTTGCTCTTATTTGATTTCGATATTAATTTTTTCAAATATTCCTGGTCAGAGCCTATCAAATATAAATCTAGCGTAAATCTATTATCTAAAAGATCCATGAGTCTAATCATCTCTTCTAGTTTGCGAGTAGGATTTAGCACACCATGATGAACTAATTTAATATTTTCGCTAAGTACTGTATGTGGCTCCAAATCCCAAAATTTACCCGCATTTGTGACAACTTTCGGTCTACCATTAAAGCGCTTATCATATAAATCTGCAAGCTCTGTATTAACTGTACTCCAGATATCCGCTTTATGATAATACTTGTCTACAAGTGTTCTAAAGATTTTATTTATATTTTCATTATCATCCAATTCAATAAACCACTCATGCAAGTCAAAATAAATCTTTGCTGTGTGACTCAAGCCTTTCTGCAACTCTATCGCCAATGGCATTTCTCTTGGGTCATTAACTATAATGATATCATAAGCTTGGCAATTTAAAGTATTAAAAACATTGACATTCCACGTCAGTTTATCATACTTTCCAAGTTTCATTTTCAGAAAATTCCTTATTCTTTTAAAAAATGGTTGATCTTTAGAAGGTCTATATAATATAGCGTACTCTTCACATAGTCCATCAATTCCACTTTTACTAAGGCCACATGTGTAGACATCATGATCGTCAATTAAAGCCTTTATCTGCCTTAATATTCTTGGGTCTTTTTCAAGATAACTTGAACTAAGAATCAGAATTTTCATTCCTAATTCTTTTAGTTAATTTCAAATTGATTGACAGAAGATGATACAGAATTACCATCTGCCATTAATATTTTACCGAGCATAACTTTTCTAAAAAATAATTTCGGATCGTTAATCTTTATATTCTTTTTATAATATTCTCCAACAATGTGATCAGAAATAGCTTCCGCTAAAAGATCATTGTCCTTCATTTGAAACAAGTAATTATCAGGGCTTTCGTATGCCACTTTCTCTTTTCTCCAAATAATTTCAGAAGGTACTCTAGTTCTTGCTGCTTTCCTCGCTATCCATTTCGTCCATCCATCATGAATCTTAAGATCAGCGGGTAAGCTAAATACAAAATCTACTAACTGATGATATAAAAAAGGCAAGCGTACCTCTACACTGTGAGCCATAGCATTACGATCACTATATCTTAATAATTGATCCAGACCAAATTCATTGGTTCTATCATCAAGTGCTTCATTAAGTGTGTCAAATATTTGGATATCTGACTTAAAATCAGGTTGATATTTTGCTAAAAAATCAGGATTCAACAAGCTCATTGCTGTTTGTACATCAGCTGACTTGAAAGTATTAATAATTTTCTCTGGTATTCTATTCGAAAGTGTACCTCCGATAAAATATTTACTAGATTTTGCTTGTTTATCAGCGGCTTTTCTTGCAGACTTAATGAAAGACATCATTCCTTTTTTATTCAATGTCTCTCTCAAGTAACTAAACGTAAAATATGGGTAACCTCCCAAAATTTCATCCGCTCCTTGTCCATCCAATAAGACTGTCACATCATTCTGCCTCGCAAGTTTAAAAACTTCATATTGAATGGCAATACTCGCTGACCCAAAAGGCTCTTCTTGATGATAAATAATTTTATCAAAATTAGCCATATTTTGAGCCATATCTGGACTTGTATTATAATGGTTTGTACTATACTTGTCGACAATCATACGTTGATACGCCCCTTCATCCCGAGCAAAGCCTGGAAAACTTGCCGAAAAAGTGTTTTGTTTTATCGATTTATTGTCCGCCATATATCCAACAACCATAGAACTATCTAACCCCCCTGACAAAGAAGATCCTACTTGAACATCTGATCTTAATCTCCTTTTTATTGATTCTTGAAATAGCGTATCAAATTGTAATATAGCATCATCAACAGATATGTTAGAAACGGTAGTGTTTATATTCCAATATCTCTGTTGTGAAATCTTTGGTTCGTTTATATCGATTATCATGGAATGAGATGCCATCAATTGCTTTATTCCACTATAAAAAGTACTTGATTTTTTTTCGCCTCTGTTTTTACCCGTGATTAGATAATTATGCACCGTTTTATCATCAAGCTTTTTGCTAATCCCTGACGCCCATAGTGCCTTCATTTCTGATGCAAAATAAAAGTTTGAGCCATTGAAATGATAAAAAAAAGGCTTCTCACCAAATCTGTCTCTTGCACAAAAGACTTTCTTATCAAGCTTATCATAGAGGACAAAAGCAAACATGCCATCAAAATCATTTAGACAATCCACGCCTTTATTATCATATGCGGCCATCAATACTTCAGTATCAGTATTATTTCTAAATGAATAACCACGAGCTATAAGATCATTCTTAATCTCTACGTAATTATAAATCTCACCATTAAATACCACTGTGTATCTATCTATATAATGCATCGGTTGACTGCCGTGCTCACTTAGGTCTATAATAGAAAGCCTTCTGTGGCCCAATCCAACTTTCCCTGATTCATCTACCCATTGCCCGTCTCCATCTGGACCACGATGAACCAGTGTATCAGTCATGGTCTTGAGCTCATGTTTTTCAATTTTAGACCCTTTAAAGCGTAATATGCCAGTTATTCCGCACATTCTAAAACCAGTGTATTATTGTCAATGAATATTTAATTTTTAGATTTTTTGAAACTAGCGACGAGGTCATAAAAGATGTTTTTGTATAAAAATGCGTTTTCACAAAAACGGTACGATATCCAACCGTTAGATCGGAAAAAAATTGACAAATGTTCGATCCGCTTGCGGAGGGATAGTCAAAATTTAGAGTCTTTTTTACTTGATTAAATCTTTATCGTTTAAATGGATGCTTCGTTTGCTCTAACTTACAGAACGGATGATAATCTCCCTTCAAACCAATAGGCTTCGCATGACGAATATCAAAAACTGTTTGTATCGCTTTTCTCGACTCCTCAATCCTAAATCCACCACCACTTAATATGTCTTTATAGCTATCAGTATGTAGCTCCGTAAATCCACCACTAAATTCGATTTCTTCTCCATCGATGGTCATAGAACGATAAGTTCTAAGCCCTCTTTCTTTTACTTCTTGAGGTAAGGTATCGTAATTGATGCTTAGAAACCATCTTACTCTCGCTCTGTCAAACTCTAAATATCCAGCTGCTCTATCGTGAGTATGGACATTAACAACATTCTTCTTTACATCACCAAAAATCCAACCTAACATATCGAAAAAGTGAACACCAATATTGGTCGCTATACCTCCTGATTTTTCACTATTCCCTTTCCATGAAGTATAGTACCATGATCCTCTTGATGTCTGATAAGTAAGATCAAAATCATAAATTTTATCCTTAGGTCCTTCATCTACCATTTTCTTTACCTTGATTATGGAATCATGAAGTCTAAGTTGGAGAATATTGTAAATATTCTTTCCTGTTTCCTTTTCTATTTCCTGTAGAGCATCGATATTCCATGGATTAAGAACAATTGGTTTTTCACAGATCACATCAGATCCATATCTCAATCCAAATCTTATATGTGCATCATGGAGATAATTAGGACTGCAAATACTTACAAAATCAACGTTTTCTTGATTTCCTCTTTTGATTTTCTCCAGATGTCTATCAAATCGCTCAAATTCTGTAAAAAAAGCTGCATCTGGAAAGTAACTATCAATTATTCCTACTGAATCATTATTGTCCATTGCCGCTACAAGATTGTTATCCGTATCCTTAACAGCTCTCATGTGTCTAGGAGCGATATACCCTGCAGCTCCTATTAATGCGAAATTCTTCATTACTTTTACTTTGTATTTTATTTAAACACCATCCTTATCACTTCAAAAGCTTCTGCATATTTTTCTCTGATTCTAGTCCCTCGCGTAATTGCTAGAGACTTAATAAATTCAGGTGAAGAATAAGCTCTTCCTTTTTGTGATTCGTATTTTGCTATGGCATGGATTTTATTTTCAATATCTTTTTCCTCCAAAACTATAATTCCATCAGAAGGTAATTGAAGATTATTCCATGGCAACTCATAGCCTAGAATGGTCGTATTTTTATATGCTCTTATAGCCTCTTTCGTAATTGAACTGTGATCTTGGTGTACGTCCATAGTGCATGGAGTTAATATCAAATCTGGGTTGAATTCTTTCCCAATTTTTACTAAATCTTCTAGAATTTGTTGTCTTTCATCAGTAAAGTACCTCACTTTATAATCCAACAATCGAAGATTACAAGATTTAATTCCTAAGAATTGTGTGGCTGCTTTCAATTCTCTTCCCAGAATATCTTTGGCAAAGCCTTCGGGAACAGATTCTTTGCAGTCTGAAAATGCGATATACATTACTTCCGCTTCTTCTCTTATAAGCCTACTGATTAGTCCTCCACACCCAAATTCTCCATCATCTGTATGTGGAGCAAGTATTAATGCTTTATTGAAAGGCAGTTTCATTTATTCAAAAATTTTCTTTTGTACTTCACCATTGACCAATTGGTATTGATCTTTAGTTTCAGGACACGACGCATTCCCTCTATTATCAAAGTTCAACCTATGTCCATATTCACTCACCCAGCCAATTTGCTTCGATGGATTTCCTACTACAAGTGCAAAAGCTTTTATTTCTTTCGTAACAACAGCGCCAGCGCCTATAAAAGCATATTCTCCGATATCATTACCACAAACTATAGTTGCGTTGGCTCCTATTGATGCACCTTTCTTGACAACCGTTTTCATATACTGTTCTCTTCTAATTACAGCTGACCTGGGATTGATTACATTGGTAAATACCATGCTGGGACCGAGAAAAACATCGTCTTCACATATCACTCCAGTATAAATGGAAACATTGTTCTGTACTTTGACATTATTTCCAAGAATAACATCTGGTGATACAACTACATTTTGCCCGATATTACACTCGTTTCCAATTCTACAATTTGGCATAATATGAGAGAAGTGCCAAATTTTTGTCCCTTCACCAATTTGACAGCCATTATCAACAACTGCACTTTCATGTGAAAAATAATTATTTCCCATCTTTTAATATTATTTAAAAAACTCTAAAACTGCATCACTTACATACTTCACTTCTTCCACTGTCATTTCAGTATGTATTGGCAGGCTTATTACTTCCTTGCAAAGTTGTTCAGTAACAGGAAGATTAGTAATATTTGTAAACGGCTTGAATGCCTCTTGTTTATATAATGGAATCGGATAATATATCATCGATGGAATACCCTTTTCAGATAAGAAAGTTTTTAAATCGTCTCTTCTGCCATCTTTCACTTTTAAGGTATATTGGTGAAATACATGAGTCGAATAAGTCATTCGCTTAGGTGTTTGCAATTGCTTAACATTAATGAATGCTAGATCGTATCTGTCCGCTACTTCTTGTCTTGCACTACAATATTCATCAAGGTGTTTTAATTTCACATCTAGAATAGCGGCTTGTATGCTATCCAATCTTGAATTACATCCTATTATATCATGCACGTATTTTTGACCCTGCCCATGATTGGCAACCATTCTCATTTTCTCTCCAAGCTCAGCATCATTTGTATAAAGTGCTCCCCCATCGCCATAGGCTCCAAGATTTTTTGAAGGGTAGAATGAAGTAGATCCTATATGTGCTATCGTTCCAGATTTTTTTCGTGTACCATCAGAAAATATATAGTCACTTCCGATTGCTTGTGCATTATCTTCTACCACATAGAATCCATGTCGATCCGCTAAGTTCATTATCCCTTCCAACTCTGCATTTTGTCCATAAAGGTTTACAGGAACGACACATTTTGTTTTGGGTGTCAATGCCGCTAGTACAATCTCTGGAGTAATATTAAAGCTATCAGGGTCTACATCTACCATAACAGGAGTAAGTCCCAATAGTGCTATAACTTCTGCCGTAGCTACGTAAGTAAATGCTGGAACAATGACTTCATCACCAGGCTTTAGATCTAATGCCATCATGGCAATTTGGAGTGCATCAGTTCCATTTGCACAAGGAATTACTATCTCGGCACTTAGATACTCTTCTAATGAATTTTTGAATTTCTTGACTGCTGGTCCATTGATGAAAGCACAGCTATCTATTACATTTTGGATGCCTTGATCTACTTCTGTTTTTATTTTTTGATATTGAGACTTTACGTCTACCATTTGAATTTTCATAAGCAAAAAAGGTTTCAGAGTCTCGCAAAGGCGCGAAGAACACAAAGAAAAATATTAATAATGATTATTTACAATTCTTGTAATACCATCTTTTAGTACTTCTTCATTAAAATTAATAAGAAGCCCCAATTTTATTTTGGTTAGTTTTAAATAAGTTAATGTTGTTTTCTTAAACTTATTAATCACAGTTTCAACAGATTTTAATTCTATCAAAACCTTATTTTCTACTATTAAGTCAGCTCTAAAGCTCTTTTCCATCTTGATTGATTCATAGATAATATCTATGGGCTTTTGTCTTTCTACTTGGTAACAAAGATTGACAGTTAATTCATAAAAAAGCACTTCTTCATATACAGATTCCAGTAGTCCCGGACCCAGTTTTCTATGAATCTTGATACACGCTCCAATAATATCATATGAGATATCATCTATAGTCTTATTACTTTTCACTTCTTTTTCACCTTAATATTGCAAAGCAATCCTCCGCGCTCTCTGCGCCTTTGCGAGACAACTTTTAGAAATACATCCTATCATAATACTCCTGATACTCTCCACTTGTCACATTCTCCAACCACTCCTTATTCTCTAAATACCAATCTACAGTCTCCGCTAATCCTTGCTCGAAATGAGATATCATCTATT
>Ga0114957_1002718_pt1 | contig 16533 bp, 13 predicted proteins | sample BantaG_FD_87175 | JGI IMG/M metagenome (GOLD analysis project Ga0114957, IMG submission 87175) | Marine algal microbial communities from Bantry Bay, Ireland - BantryBay_4 metaG | ecosystem: Host-associated > Algae > Red algae > Unclassified | place: Bantry Bay, Ireland | collected 2014-11-21 | reverse complement strand
TACCGGAAATTCAAGATAATTTTAATCGGAAAGGGTTAATCTCAGAAAAAGGAGAAAGAAAAAAAGCTTATTACGTTCTCAAAGAGTTTTACCAGTCTAAATAGAATACTACTATCAGATGATATATACGATCATCCGTTAAAATATCAATATGGATTCGTCGCCCTTTTTAGAGTTTAAATATTTAATTAGAATTACTAAATCTAAATAGAAAGAACCACTACATTTATTATCTTTTTTCTAAATAGATTAATAACAGTATTATGCTAGATAAACTAAGTAAAATAACAGAGGATAACGGAGTTGATAATGTTATTAGTCAGATACGGTCTTTAATAACATCAGGAGAATTAAAACCAGGTGACACCTTACCTTCGGAAAGAAAATTATCTGAAAAGTTGGGAGTCGGTAGAATAATAATTAGAGATGCCATAAAAAAATTAGAATTTTACGGATTAGTTAAAACCTATCCACAATCAGGAACAAAAATTAAGGGAAAGGGTTTAATGGCATTAGAAGGATTGATCCTAGACCTGCTCGATTTTGAAGAAGCAGATTTTGTTTCTATTGTAGAAATTAGAAATTTGCTGGAAATAAAATCAGCAGGATTGGCAGCTTCAAAAAGAACGGGGAAGGATATTATTAATATTCAAAAAGCCTTATTGGCTTATGAGGATAAAGTTAAAGAAGGTGTTACAGCAGAAAAAGAAGATTTTAACTTACATCTGCAAATCGCTAAGGTCAGTGATAACTCAGTTTTAAATTTGCTTATGAATATTGTTACCCCAGATATCTTAAATAGTTTTACCACAAGTTATGTTAACAAAGCAGAAAGAACTCAAGACATTATCAAAGAGCATCGAGAGATTGTAGAACAAATTATTGCGCAGGATCCGAAGGAGGCAAAAAATGCCATGCGTAAACACCTCAGGGGGGTTAAAAGATTTAGTAAAGAATAGTTTAAAACTATCCTTCAGTGTTATGTAGTTTTTAGTTCCTAATCCCCTTAGTCACCCTCTTTAAAAACTTAATTAATGTATCTTGGTGGCCGATCTAGAAATAGAATTAATGGAAGCAAATAGGATAGTAAATTATATAAAAGAGGTATTAGAAAATAAGCCGTCGGACTGGTTAAATTTAACGACACATCGACTAGATATTTATAATGAAAAATTGGCCAAGACGCAATTTGTAGATCAGTTTGAAAATTTATATAAGAATAATATTTCGGAATCATCCGCACTGGATAACTTACGTACAGCCTATGATTATATCCGTTTAGGACATCCGTTATCTTGTATTTTAGAATGGGTCGTTGCCCAATTTAATAATCTAAAGGCAGATTATGTAATCAGTTTTGCTTCTCGAGTCACACCTATTCTAGCCATTTTAAGAAAAAATTTGCTGAGTCATAAAAACACAAGAATCTATTATATAAATGACCAACTTCCTTTTACCGAGCCGGAATTAATTAAGCGTGTCTACGGCTATAATTTTGAACTAAAAAGAATAGAGAGTATAGATGAGATAGCCGATTTTGAGGGCAGCACTATTTTGATTTCTCAACAGGAAGAGAACTATCATTTTGACCTATCAGCAAACATTGATTTTTATATTCATGTGGATGCTCACTATGGCAGTATACTTTTAGTGAATGGGGATGATAATGAAAATTACGTCTCCGAGATTCAGCATGTAAGAAGAAGAGAGACCATCGCGATGACTCCGATTAATTGTCTAGCAGTATTAAAAGGCATGGTTGAACGAACTGAAGGGAACGCTCAAGAAGAAAATGTTGATACCTTTAAGGATAAAGTTTTAGAATCCATCGCAAGTATTACAGGCACCTCTATAAAAGCGCTCGTCGGATCTAGTGGATTATCTATCCAATATGCGATTATGATGGGACTCATACATCATGCACAAGAAAATCATAGTGGTAAGGCCATAAAATTTGTGGTACCGCCTAATTGTTACGGAGGAACAAATGACCAAGCGAGACGAGTAGCGGCATGCTTAGAACATGTGGAAGTGGTAGACTTACCAGTAGATGGTGGGGAAGATATGGAGGAGAGTGTAGAAATGGTTTTGGCTAAAATTGCTGACGAGGATGCGATTCCGTATATCATCGCAGAGATACCGACTAATCCAAGAGTTGAAGTGCCAGATCTTCTAAAATTAAAAGAAGCGCTAAGTAAAGAACGTAAAACGAGAGAAGGACAAGATGCAATTACTCCAGTATTTATTTTAGATCAAACGTTTTGCCCTAATGTCCTTTTCTTAGGAGAAGGAAAAATACTATCTACCGTACAAACGATTTCTTATGCCAGTGGATCTAAATTTCCGAGTGGTGGTAAATGTACAGCGGGCTATTGTGTAGGGAATGATAAGACAGCAGCTTTGATGGATAAAATTGCCATACATCTAAGACTCTGTGATAATGAAGCGACGGATTTGCAGCTAGAAATATTAGCTAAGCAATTGCCCTCTATGAATCAAAGGATTAATGATGCCTATGAAAACACTCGTGAATTTGTAAATTTCATCGCTGCTCATTTACCAGAGGCTAAAATGAATTTTGTCTCAAAAGAATTAGCTGATGATGGATTTACACCTTCTGTATTTTCATTGGACCTTCCCACTAAGGGTGATACGAGTGAAGAAAAAGAAGCCTATAAAAGAGCCTTAAATCTGAAGCTCATCCATTTAATGATTTCAGAAATCCCGAATGAAAGTAAATTCTGTGTGAGCTATGGTCAACTAAAAGGATGCTACTGGACAGTGCCTGCCACCTCTACTCAAGGAACCACTAAAGAAGGGGATAAGGATTATATAGTCCGTGCAGCGCTATCTCCTAAGATGGATCTAGAATTGCATAAAAAGGTGTTCTTAGATTTTGTAGGAAGTATATGATGGGTTATACATTTTAATTAATGTGATCAAATGAAAAAATATGTATTAAAAATCCGGAAACTGTGACAAATTGATTCTTTTCACGAATAATGAAAAAAATTGTATTCGGTTTGAATGATAAAGAAAAATCATTTTTGTCTATTCTTGAAAGTCACAAAAGGATTATTTATAAAGTAGCAAACACATACTGCTTTGATAAATCCGACTGTGATGATCTAATTCAAGAAATTATCCTTCAGGTCTGGAAGACTTTTGAAAATTTCAATTCTAAATTTAAATGGTCTACATGGATTTATAGAATTGCAATAAATACTTCAATATCCTTTTACAGAAAAAACAAAACCCGAAAAGAAAACACCGTTAGACTAAATCCAATTCTTGAGTTACCAAATAATCATGATGAAATATCTTTAGAAGATAATAATTTCTCATTGCTTAAAAGGTTTATACGTGAATTAAAAGAAATTGACAGAGCATTGATTCTATTGCATCTTGAAGGATTAAATAGTAAGGAGATTGCGAATGTCATCGATACCACACAGACAAATGTCACAACCAAAATATCAAGAATTAAAAAGAAATTAAAACTCAGATTTGATAATCATAATAAGAAATAAATGGAGAATGTTGAAATGCAAAATATTTGGAAATCATATAACCAAAAAATGGAACGTATGCTTGTTATCAATAAACAATTGGCTATTGATTTAACGAAAATAAAGCTCAATAGACAAGTAAGCAAAATAAATAGACCTAAATGGACTGCTATATTCATAGGGATTCCTTACACATTTATTTTGATTGCGATAACAATAATTGCATCCTTTGCAAAAGCATATTTTGTAGCAATAGGTTTTGGATTTATATCATTAATTATGACACTCATACTTGTTAATTATTTCTACGATCTATATTTAATAAGTCAAATAAAAAACAACGAAGACATTTTATCAACCCAAGAAAAATTATCAAAACTGAGAATTTCAAGTTTCAAATCCCTCAATTTGTCTATTTTTCAATTACCCTTTTGGTCGATTTGTTGGATAAGTATGGCAGCATTAAAAGATAGTCCTTTTATCTATGGGGGAATAAATTTATTGATATTCGCAATTCTTGCTTTTACGGCATATTGGCTTTATAAAAAATTGAGTTACAAAAACGAAAAATCAAAGTTTAGAGATTTTTTCCTTTCAGGCAATGAATGGGAACCGATACTCAAATCGTCAGAAATATTGGAACAAATAAAGGAGTATAAAAAGAATAGTTGAAATGAAATCCAATTCCCAGCTAGATGATATCTTGAAACCTTATTCAATAAGTTTTCGAAAACTGACCTGGGTGTTACGAGATTTAGGTCAGGAATTTCGAATCTTTCCCAAATGAGGATATAAAAAAAATGATTCTGGTGGCGGTCAATATTTCAGAAAAATTAAAGAATAAGTTTGCAATTAATTTTTTTTCTAAGGAGAAGTATCATAATGTCAATTTACAAGAAGAAAATTAGACCTTAACAGATCGTATACTTCCAAAAGTGCTATCTCCTAGGATAGATTTAGAATTGCATAATAAGGTTTTCTTGGATGTTGTAGGAACTTTTTAATTTGAAGATTACTCAATAACTAGCTTATGCACTTTAGTTCCAGATTTGGTAATTAGATAAGTAAAATATATTCCAGGTAGAAATGAATCACATTGAAATGATTTCAAATCTCCCTCTTGATGAAACACTAGTTCACCTTTTGTATTCATAACTCTTAGTTCAGTGATCGGAGCGTCTGATTCGATATAGATCATTGTTGAAGCAGGATTAGGGAATACTTTTATTGTGTGGCTGTTTTCTAGATTGGAGACAGGTGTAAACAGACAACCTACATTGGAGAAATTAATGAGTCCTATCTCATCATCTTCATAACATCTTAGAGATCCTTCAAAATCTCCATCGCAGATACTTATTAATTCATTAGGGAAGAGACTATTGGTAAAACCAAAGTGCTCATAAATTTCTGTTTCTAGAATTTCAAAGTATCGAGATGTGAGTGTGACGTGTTGTACAGTAGTAAATTTCCCATTGGGTAATTCATACATAGAAAGGGAGTCTACTAAGCATGTTAAGGTGTCAGGTATGGATTGATCTGTTTGATAAATTTCCCAGCTATCACCTATTTCTGAATTATAAATCCATTGTAATTCAAACGCTTGATTATTAGGATTAAATAAGAACAAGGAATCATTTTTTTCTAGGGTAAAATAATTGCCGTCGTTTCCATTGCAAGTTGCATTATCTTTATAAATGACACGTACATTTTCTCCCTGAATGATATCATCTTCTATACTAGTGAATGTAACAAGACCTATATTTGGAGAATTAAAATAGGTCTCAGGGAAATACCATTTGGCGCCTATAGGAGCAAATAAAGGTCTTGGTTCAGGTGGAACTGGATTATGTTCAGGCGCATCTCCTAGAAAAAGTAGAACACCTTTTTGTGTTGGACATTGCATCACTATATCGATACCATTAACTTGGGTCAGGCTGTCTGTAATTTCAAATTCTAAAATGCTTTCAGACCAGGTTTCAAGACTGAGTCCATCATATAAATCTTGAATTCTATAATGCCCAGAAAATATATGAGCACTTACAAATGAATCACGAACTTCTGGGATGGATAAATCTATATCTTCTATTTGAGCAAGTGTAGAATCTTCTGGTGGAACTAGTATCGTATATGTCTCCGTACCATAATATAACGTATCGAAATAAGAAGATTGCCAAATAGCATTATACAAAATCTGATTTCCACCTAGTATTTCCGCTGGTGCATCATTGGAGATTTGTAAAGCGCCATTATACACTCCATAGACAGTGCCGTTATCCGTTGTTTGTACATTGGAGAAATCTAAATAGGCATAGTGTGGAAATTCGCCACCAATAATATGATTTCCAGCCCCATCTATAAATACATAATTTTTAGAACCATAATAGGTGGTATACTCAGTAAGGTTCCCTTGGATAAATGTATCCTTAAGAACAATATGATCATGCACAAAATCAAGTAGAGCGTCATCAATATTTAACATCAATGTTTCTAATTCTTCTTCCGTAAACGACGAATCAATGGCGTCGTTATAGGGTGCAAGGATACTTAAGCTGTCATTGTTTTGGAGCCACTCGTCTGCACCTACAGTAAGGACCATTTCTTTAAAAGTGCTATATTCAGTAGAGTCCGCTATTACATTCCAAACAGATTCTTGTGCAGAGATAGTTTGAGAAAAAGAAAAGAGTAAAATAATTGCTATGAAGAATCTCATCTTTTTTATTTGTTGAATGATCTTGAAAGTCAAAGTAAAAGATAAGAATTAAAGCAGAAACATTTACAAGAAAAAAGGTTAATGTAGTAGCTCAACTAAAAATCGAGCAAAATTTTTGAAGCTTAATTAATCCATTTCCAAATTAGCACATTTCCAAATTAGCACATTTCCAAATTAGCACATTTCCACATTATCACATTTACACATTATCACATTTTCAAATTATCACATTTTCAAATTAGCACATTTCCAAATTATCACATTTCCAAATTAAACTAAGCCTCTTTCTTATAAGATTTCTTTTCAATAATCATCTTAGCAATAACTTCTTTTAAGATCTCAGAAGTTCCGCCGCCTATAGGTCCGAGTCGACTATCTCGAGACATTCTGGCTAGAGGATATTCTTCCATATAACCATAACCTCCTAGGAATTGTAGGCAGCTATAAATTACTTCGTCAGCAACTTTTGTAGATTGTAATTTAGACATACAGGCTTCTTTAACTACATAAGTTCCTTTATCTAAATTATCAGCGATCTGGTAATTAAAAGATTTTATCATCTCTACCTCTGTGGCCATTTCTGCCATACGATGACGTAAGGCTTGAAATTTATCTATGCTCTTTCCAAATGCAGTACGCTCCGACATATATTGTAAAGTATACTCTATGGCATACTCTGCTCGGGCATGCGCATTGACTCCCATAATAAGTCTTTCTAATGCAAAGTGTTGCATCACATAATAGAATCCTTTTCCTGGTTCGCCCATAAGGTTAGTGGCAGGAATTCTTACATTATCAAACGCGATTTCCGCCGTATCAGATGCTCTCCATCCAAGTTTATCAAGTTTAGATGCACTGACTCCTGGGGTATCTCGATCTACTAAAAACACACCCATTGCTCTAGGGTTATCTGGGACTTCCATTTTTGAGATTACTACGAGGTAATCAGAATAGACACCATTAGTAATAAAAGTTTTAGAACCATTGATTACATATTCATCTCCTTCTTTTTTAGCCATTGTTTGCATGGCTCCTACATCTGACCCACCCACTGGTTCTGTGATACATAAACAACCGATCATCTCGCCAGAGATACTTTTAGTAAGATATTTTTCTTTAATCTCTTCACTACCTTCTTTAAGGAGATGCGTCATGGCTAGGTAATTATGAGCCCACATGGCCGCAGCAAAACCTCCTGAATTAATCCGTTGCATTTCTTCTAAATAGATGACTAGGTAGAATATGTCTAAATCTAATCCGCCATATTTCTCAGGATAACGTATTCCGAAGTATCCCATCTCCCCAAATTTAGGCCATATCTCTCTAGGAATAGTTCCTTCTTTCTCCCACTTATCGATGTGCGGTACTACTTCCTTTGCTAAAAATTTTCTAAACCCCTCTCTAAATAAATGATGTTCTTCTGTAAAATAGGATTGATACATTATAGTTTTTTATAAATTAAAATAAGTGCTTTAATTCCATGTATTGTTTAATAGGTATCCCAAAATTGGATACAAAGTCTTTTCCATAGTAGGAAAGAAACGCTTCCATTCCTTTTTCCGTAAAATGAGGTATGATCGTACTCCATACCATCCGCTCCGCTTTTTCTAAGTCTCCGATTTGTCTGACGTACTGCTGGGCTAGCCAGTTGTAAGTAATCAACCATGCATTTACAGATAGCTGATAATATAATCCTTCGTAAGGTTCGGGTTTTACATTTTCGATCTCGATTCCGTAAGCAAAGGCGTTTAGATTTCTTTTTATTACTTCCTTTGACCATTTAGTAAGCACTTCTTTTATAGAATCATGTTCCAGAATAGTCATGTCTCTAAACACAAAAGGATACTTCTCTTGTAAGAATCGGCAAGTACGGATATCGAGATTTAGGTTGTAAAAAGCAGGATAGTCCATTCTTCTTTTAAGGAAACGATTGATATCTCTTACCATCCTCACTGAGATATCATCTAAGATATCTTCTTTGTATTTATAATGATAGGCTAGATTTCCTCTACTCATGTTACAGATTTGTGCTAAATCTGCTAATGAAAACGCGTGATAACCCTTTTCATTAAAGGCATCTATCACTGAAGAGATAATTCTTTCTCGTGTTTTCATTTGTTTATTGAGACGAAAATAATGTGCGTTTGTGACTAAATATATAGTCAGAAAGGATAAAAATACAATTAATTTGTAGTCTTTAGCGACTAATAATCTTTTTAGTTTGACATTCTATTTATCGTAATATGTATCTATACTCGTATTTTACCTTATTGTACATATCTTAGGATATCCACTGTACCTAAAATGCGATTATTAAATCTCCTAATAATATTTCTTTTTTATAATACCTTGACTTGCCTAGCGCAGGAATCGGGAGAGGTTGCACAATTTGACATTTATGAGCCCTCTGACCATTCAATAGAAACGAGTTCTGGATTATATCAGAATTATCATTTAGGGAGAACTAAAAGGTATTTAGAAAATGGATTGGGAGTTAGATTCATGGCTATGTACTCGCACAAAACATTTTCGATCGGTTTAATTGGTGGTGTAAGTAGAAATGAGAATAAAAGAGACTATCCTGATAATACTTTTCAATTTGAGCAAAGGATCTTTATGAATGTAGGTTTCGTATGGGGAGCTTCATATTCTAAATTCAAGTACTTGTTTTCTTACGAATTTACGGGTCAAGACTATCGACCTAATTTGGATGGTTGGAGATTTGATTTATCTGGAAATAGTTATGGGGCGCATTTGGTTTTTCCTGTTCACTTAGGTTCTTACATTACGCAAAATATTTATGGTAGACTTTACAATTCGATATCTATCGGTTTTTTTGCTGATTTGAAATATAATAACTTCGATTTAGTAGAAGCTTCGGGATTTATGATGAACATCGGATTTAGTTTGAGAACGCAGGGATTTTTTATGAAGAAAGTGCCACATCCTTATCTATAAATATCCACGTTTGTTAATAAGCGAGAAGCTCACTGATTTTCTCTGCAACTATTTCAGCACTAGGTAAGTATGCTTTTTCTAATTCACTATTTAAAGGAATCGCGGGAATCTGTGCGGATCCGATTACTTGGATAGGAGCATCTAGATCTTTAAAACAAACGGATTGGATTTTTCCAGCTATGGATTGAGCAAAGGAATTATCGACGGGTTCTTCTGTGACGATCATGCATCGATTATGCATTTTCACAGATTGGTAAATAGCATCGTAGTCGATAGGGGAAATCGTTCTTAAATCTAAAATCTCTATTTGACCAGAAAACGATTTAGCTGCATTGTAAGCCCAGTGGACTCCCATGCCATAGGATATGATAACCATTGATTGCCCTTCGGCGATTTTCTCAGCATCTGCATATTGTATGACTCTTGCTTTCCCAAATGGGATTAGATAATCTGCAGCGGGTTCAATCGTTTTTGCCATATCGGTTCCTGGCACCTTTGACCAATAGAGTCCTTTATGTTCAAGAATGACCACTGGATTAGGATCATGATAAGCGGATTTTAATAATCCTTTTAAGTCTGCACCGTTACTAGGGTAGGCTACTTTAATACCTCCTATGTTTGATAAAATAGATTCTACAGATCCTGAATGATAAGGACCGCCACTACCATAAGCTCCGATCGGAACACGTAAAATCATACTGATAGGCCACTTGCCACAGCTTAAATAATTTGATCGACTCACTTCAGTAAACAACTGATTTAGTCCTGGCCATATATAATCTGCAAATTGCACTTCTACTATTGGCTTTAAGCCTACTGCAGACATACCCGCTGTAGAACCCACGATAAATGCTTCTTGAATCGGAGTGTTAAAAACTCTTTCATCTCCAAATTTCTGGGCTAATGTTGCCGCTTCTCTAAATACACCTCCTAATCGAGCACCTACATCCTGACCATACAAAAGACATTTTTTATCTTTTCTCATGATCTCTTCCACAGCATGTAACGCGGCATCTACCATTACTACTTCTTCTCCTTTTTCAGGTATACGAGTTCCTGTTTCTACTTGTACTGGGGTCTCCGCAAAAATATGATCGTGGATACTACTAGGGTTAGGATCCTTGGCATTTTGCGCTTTTTCAAAATCTTTTAAAATCGCTTTTCTAATATCTGCTTCTATTTTTTTAACTGCCTTTTCTGTAACTCCAGATTTTAATAGCTGCTTTCTTACGATCGGGTAGGGATCACGTTTTTTTGCATCATCGAGATCATCACGATACCACTCCATACGTACTCCAGAGGTATGATGATTTAAAAGAGGGACTTTTGCATGGACTAAAAAAGGTCTTCTCTCTTTACGTATTGTATGGATGACTTTTTCTAAAGTTTTATACGATTTATTAAAGTCATTCCCATCTATCGTTACCGCTTCGATTCCTTTAAATCCTTGGATATATTCATATGCATCTTGAGCTCTGATTTCGTCAGCAGATGCAGAAATATCCCACTCATTATCCTGGATTAAATAGAGTATCGGCAACTGCTTTAAGGCAGCCATTTGAAAGGCCTCTGCCACTTCTCCTTCTGTAATAGATGCATCTCCTAGCGAACAAACAACAATCGGTTTTACTTTTGTTTTGGCTTCTTTGATTTTGACTAATTCTTTATACTGCAATCCCATCGCAGCACCCGTAGCAGGAATAGCTTGCATACCCGTTGCGGACGAATTAAAAGGAATCTTTGTCCGATTTTTATCTTTTAGACTAGGGTGGCTATAGTAAAGTCTCCCCTCAGAAAATGGGTCTGACTCTTTAGCAAATAGTTGCAACATAAGCTCTAAGGGAGTCACCTTCATACCTAATAAAAGGGCATCATCACGATAGTAAGGATAGAGATAATCTTGAGGTAATAGTTGCATTCCCGCTGCTACTTGTATAGCTTCATGACCTCTAGAAGTGGCGTGTACGTATTTAGAAACGAGTTTAAAATTTTCTTCGTAGACTTCCGTCAATGTCTTTGCAGTACATATATGTCTAAATCCCTGCTTTAAAATCTTAGAAGATATTTTTGAAGCTTTCGCCAATGGTCGGTAGTTTTATTTGAGAACATAAAAGTAAGGATTCTATTATGCCTTTAGGAATCAAATTCCAATGATTTAGGAATTTGCTTATTTGTAGTCTTTTCATATAAATTTTTTCAAATCTAATTGGACTTTGAATGCTATCAGAAAAAAGAGTAAATCAGAGTAAAATTGCGTCCGTCGTAGACGAAAAAAGCATGCAGCAGTAAGATTTAGCTCTGGATTGAAGATATACCGTTTCTTCCTTCCTCTTAGTCTCCCTCCAAAGGGAGATCTTATTTTAATGTTTTCCCCGCTGGCGGTGATAAAAGGGGTGGAAAAATGCTAATTCAAATTCTATTAATCCCCAGCCTTTATTTTATTCCAGGTTTCATAAAGAGATTCTTGCGTAGGTCGATCCTCGGGGATGGCTCTCAATGGCTGTACAGGTTTTAGATGCTGATGCAGATCTGCAGGTAGCGTCTGATATAAGGCAGTTCCTTTTGTTTTCCAATCCATCATGTCATCACTGATTTCTCTGATAAATTTAGCAGGATTACCAGCCATAAGACTTCTTTTTTTAACGATAGTTTTTGCTTTTACAAAACTAAGTGCTCCGATGATACACTCATCTTCTACAATTACTTCATCCATAATTACCGAGTTCATCCCTACTAAACAATTCTTGCCTATAGTAGCTCCATGGATAATAGCCCCGTGACCGATATGGGCTCCCTCTTGTAAAGTGACTGTAACTCCTGGAAACATATGGATGGTACAGTTTTCTTGCACATTACATCCATCCTTAATAACTATTCCTCCCCAGTCTCCTCGGATGGCCGCACCGGGTCCGATGTATACATTTTTGCCTATGATCACATTTCCAGTTACGGCTGCTTGTGGGTGTATAAAACTACTTTCATGAACTACTGGAATAAATCCTTTGAATTTATAAATCATAATTGAGATTCGAGAGGTGATGATTTACCTTCTTGCTTTAATTTTTCTCCAAAGTAATAAGTTAATCCAAGAGAGGCATTTATTGGTTTGTATTTTCTATTGACCTGTAAGAAATTTTCTTCTTCAAAAGTATAGAATGTATTACTCAAATTCATTGTACCTCCTAAATCTAGACTCAGGTTGTCTTTTAAATAAAAGTGCATCCTAGCACTTAGATCCAATTGTAAATCATTAAAACCATTTCCTGAATTATCTTTATTTTCATGGAGCTCATATTCACAAATGGTACTTCCATTTACCATTTCTTGATTAAGTCTAATAGATTCAGAATAAATAGTAGAGTTAATAGGAGTCTTTAAGCTCGTGCCTAAAGAAACGCCGATATGATCATTTACTTGATAGCTAACGGATAGCGGAATATTGAGATAATAGATGGTAAACTCTTGTCCTTTTATGGGTTGTTTTATATCTGTAAGAGAGTTTAGAAAAAGATCACAATTAGAAAAACCAGGGTTATTAATAGGATCCGTTATAGGGAAAATTATTTCTGAAACTATTTCTTCTGAAATCAATTCGCTTGCAATCTCATAATTAAATCGTAATGTATTTACTCCGATACCGGCAGTAATTTTTAATCGAGACTTTAGATCAACGGTGTGATTAACGTTTAGATAAAACCCAGGTCGAGGTATATATTTTTGAACACTATTGCTTATGGATAATTTATTCGTTTCGATATAAAAGTCATCAAAGTATTGTCGGAAGAACACATTTTGTTCAATGGTATTTTCAAATTTATAATCTAGTGGCATTTGGATGCCTCCAGAAATAGAATAGGATTGACTAATCGAATAATTTGCACAAAAAATAAATAAGAAAAGCATTAGTTTTTTCATAGCTAATAGTTTATACACTGATCTTAATACTAAGATACGATGTCGTGATTGATTAAAAATTAAAATGATAGTGTTCTGGATATTTTAGTTCGAATGAATGTCTCAATTTTTTCTGTTCTTTTGCTCCGAGTTTAAAATCCCAGTATCCTATTCCTGTTTCTTCATTTAGAATAAAGCCAGGTGTAATTTCTTTTTGGGTCACCTTAATGTCTTTTATGGTAGAAATCGGGATCTGATCCCAGATCTGTATATCAATTTCACTATCCTTCGCACTTTTTATATCGATAGTATATCCTAGTTCTGTATATTTCTTAGAGGACAAAAATTTCTTTTTTGTAAAGTACTGATTTCTATCTCGTTCTATTTTAATATTACTGTCGACACCTAGAGATATAGAAATACTATCTTTTAACTGATGGGGATCTAGCAAGGATGTACCGATGTAGGCTCCTTCAAAATATAAGTTCATATTTCCCTTTAACAAATTCTTATCTTCCCACTCATCGACAAAAGCCATGAGATAAACCTTGTCAGATAGTTTAGGTACAGCTTTGTATTTATAGGATGCATCTAGTTCTATTTGTCTAATTGCGATTTCGTTTTTTTTGCCATCGTCTTTTATGGAGTAAGGGGTATCCATAACAAAACTAAAGTTGAGGATAGTCTCACTAACACTAGAACTAGAAACAGAATAATCGTAGTACTCAGATTTAGGTTTAGCGTCTTTGCGTTTTTTATTACTGTATCCACTACTGGTCACAACTATTTCATCTAAAACTTGTCCTTCGTTCATAGTTATTTCTATTTGAGATAATCCGTTAATAGAAAGTTCTACTTTTTCATATCCTAAATAAGATATTTCTAATCGATCACCGACACCAGGAGGTATGACCATTTCAAAATGGCCATCTATATCAGTGATAGTTCCCAGGGTAGAGTTTTTTAAAATAACATTAGCACCGATCAAGGGAAGTCCTGTATCATCTATAACTCTTCCAGAAATAGTACCCGAGTTACTATAAAAACCAGAAGTTCTTACATTGCGATTTTTCCCATTTTGAGTAGATGGAATATAAAAGGGTTGTAGTGATGGAGCATTTTTTGAGATACGGTCATTTTCATTAGTTAAACTTAATTTTACATCATTCCATTCCTCTCCAGTGTGCTGATAGACATTTGCAAAATGTACTAGTGCTAAAGGACTATCCGTATCTTTTGCTCTAAGATGATAACTAGAAAACCATCCTGCATTAGCTACTTGATAATTAATTTCTACCGATACCTTTTGCGCTGATGGACTTACGACGGTAATCAAAATGACATTAGGGACGCTGCTCATTTTAGGACTAATTTCATTTCGTTCTAACGTAAGTTTTGTTTGTTGTTTTTTTAAGGTAGCGATTAGAATGTTACTAGCTTCTCTTTGAAAAAGAATATCTTTTATCTGCTGACTATAGAAGGCGGTAATTTCTTTTAAATTCTGAGCTTTAAGGTTTTCATGACTTCCACGTATCTGCATATTTGATTTTAATAAATTTTCATGTTCGCTTAGGGATTTAAGCATCAGTTCTATCTGAGCGATACTGTCTTGTTTTCTTTTTATAATGCCAGTGAGTGTTTTTATTTCAAGGCTAAGTTCTTTAGTATGCAAATGACTTTTACGATGTTTTACCTGAGAGATATATCCATCGCCTTTAAGTTTTACTTGTAAAGAATTTTTATCTAAATAGGGAGATACATTTTCTATTTTAAATGTGTAAGTATTTTTAGTTGCAGAAAACGGAATGGTTCTTCGTGTTACGCGGGCACTGTTTTGAAAAACCATTACTTCTTCAATTTTAGAATCGATGGACGTTTCTTCTATTCCAGAAGTGATAGGTAAATCAAATAGTCCGACAGAGAGTAGTAGATAAATAATAATCATAGCTGTAGATTTTTATTCAGTTTAATAATTAATTATACCAGAGTCAATAATTTAATAGTAAGATGAAGGACTGTGTCAGATTACACATCAGAGCAGAAATAAATTGTATTTTTTGATGTCTTTAGGTTAGGACGACAGACGCAGAAGGTTGTTTTTAAACGATGAAAACATAAATAGGGGAGATAAAAATGCAAAGCGTATTATTAAAGTGCTTACGCCAATTTTTCTATTTATCTCTGTATTGGATTAAATGGAATGTTCCATTTTTTCTTTACGGCAAGTATCCTTAAAATAATAACTACTAGAATAGAAATAAAGACATTCATTCCATGTCCAGGATTAAAGGTGATTAGAAAATAATACACAATTGCACCCGCTAGGCAGGCAAATGCATATACTTCTTTTCTAAAAACTAGAGGAACTCGATTAGAAAGGATGTCTCGAATGACTCCTCCAAAAACGGCACTGACTACACCCATCATTATTGCAATTGCTGGAGAGAGGCCTAGGCTTAATGTTTTTTCGACACCTATAATTGTAAACAATCCGATACCGATGGTATCAAATAAAAAGAAGGCTTTACGGAGTCCTTTGATATGTGACTGGAATAAATAGCAGAGGGGTAAGGTTAGTAATATTAAGATCAGATAGTTTTGATCTGCCATCCATCCGACTGGAGTCGCACCGATTAATATATCTCTAAGTGTTCCACCGCCTACGGCCGTAACTAACCCGAGAATAGTAGCGCCAAAAAGATCAAATTTATTTTCGATAGCGGCAAGTACACCACTTATGGCAAATACAAAAGTCCCTAGTAGATCGATGTAATATAAAGCAGCCATCTATTCCTTAAGAGGCATATTTTGCAAGAACAGATTTAGTGTATTCTGAGAGTACGAGTTTTCCAGATTTTTCTGCTCTACTTTCTAAAAGGGTGTCCCAGTCTTCCGTCCCTTCCCAGAATACTTTTTTAAGCATAGACTGAGCTTCTGGATTTGTGGATAATAAATAATCCGCTAGTTTCATGACTCCTGCATCTAATGCGACTGCATCTTCAAAAACTTCCGCGTAAAGTCCTTTGTCTTTGGCCCATTCTGCTGGATAGAAATGATCTGCGTTGATGGTCATCTGACTAAAAGCGGATAATCCTACCTTCCGATTTACTGCTGGCCCTACTACAAATGGTCCGATACCCACGTTGAGTTCACTCAGTTTTGCAGAAGAAAATTTAGTAGCCATACAGTAATCTACTGAGGCAGCTACTCCGACTCCTCCCCCGACTGCCTTTCCTTGTACTCTTCCGATTACTAGTTTTGGACACTTACGTAAGGCATTAATTACATTTGCAAAACCCATGAAAAATTGCTTTCCGGTAGGGTAGTCATTGATAGAAATGAGTTCATCAAAACTCGCTCCTGCACAAAAAGTACGATCGCCTCCAGATTTCAAAATGATGATTTGTACTGTATCATCGTTACCGGCATCAGTAATGGTCTGTGCGAGTTTAGCGAGGATAT
>Ga0114957_1002709_pt1 | contig 16555 bp, 12 predicted proteins | sample BantaG_FD_87175 | JGI IMG/M metagenome (GOLD analysis project Ga0114957, IMG submission 87175) | Marine algal microbial communities from Bantry Bay, Ireland - BantryBay_4 metaG | ecosystem: Host-associated > Algae > Red algae > Unclassified | place: Bantry Bay, Ireland | collected 2014-11-21 | reverse complement strand
ATTCTATCAGCAACTCCGTAATCAAAAACATTCGTGTTTGTTCTTTCATTAAAAAATGCACAATCGGTATTACTCACTCCGCAAGGAATCTCAATCATATATTTTCGAGCATTCCAAAAGTTGGAAAAACTCCATCCTCCTGCTCCCCAAGGTTCTTTTACCACATAATCTTGATTGTCAGAATTAGGCGTGCAAAAACCACAAGGATCAACATTGGTGTAGCCAACTATATCACCATTAAACCATTCAAAAGTACCTTCGGTCGTCGCATCATTTAAGCCGATGTAAGTGAGTTCATCAATATAATTAAGTAGGAAATTATCTTCTTCTTCATTATCTATCACAACTAAATAACCACCCAAAGCCTCAGCAGCAGCTTGAGCATCCGTTGGTTTCGCATTGTCTAAAGACAGGTAATAATTGTGCCCATTGAGTTGCCCGACATTAATGTAGCCTGGGTGAAAAGGAGCGCATTGACTTTGGACTAGAGTTGGGAAAAATAAAATGACAAGTAATGCCAAAAAAAGTAATTTTTTCATGTTGTTTGTTTTAAAAAATGAATGAGTTTAATTCTGCCTTTTTGAAGAATTATTCTTTTGTAAAATAAAAAATAAAAAAAGTTTTACAGTTTTTGGTAAGTACCTCAAAAGTAATTTAAACCTTCGCTATTCGAAAATACATTTTTATATTTTTTCCAATAAAAAAATGTAAAAAATACTTAACAAAACCTTTAAAATCAAAGACAATTATCATTTTTTTCCAAAAAAAATAATTATTTATTTGTCAAAGAACCTTTTTCTAAAGGTGAAGTATGTAAAAATACGATCATTCAGTTAAGATTGAATTTAATTAGATTGAAAGATAAACTTAATTATTCCTAAAGTTCTTTTTTAACTAATTTTGAGAAAAAATCTTGACATGCAAATAGAACTCATTCTCTCCTTTCTCCTTGCTTCAGTTTTATTAACTTTTATGCCTGGCCCAGATAATATTTTTGTTTTAACCGAAAGCATCACCAAAGGTCAAAAAAATGGAATCGCTATTTCCATCGGACTTTGCACAGGAGTTTTGATTCATACTTTAGCAGCGGCGACAGGACTTTCGATTGTTATTCAAAAATCAGCAGTTGCATTTTCGGTTATAAAATATTTAGGCGCAGCATATTTATTTTACTTAGCATTTATGGCTACCAAAGAAAAGCCAATGGAAGTTACTTTGGGAAAAAAATCAAAAGAAAATACCTTCCAATTATTTCCTTTGATCAGAAAAGGATTTTTGATGAATGTGTTGAATCCAAAAGTATCGTTATTTTTCATTGCCTTTCTTCCTCAATTTATCAGCAAAGATGGAATCAACATTACTTATCAAATGATTATTCTTGGATTGATTTTTATGATTCAGGCGTTGGTGATTTTTAGTTTGATTTCTATCTTGGCGAGTCGATTGACTGGATATGTGAATAGTGCGAAGTTTTGGAAAATTACAAAATGGAGCAAAGTTGGTGTCTTATCAATTTTGGGATTGGCTTTGGCTTTGTCTGAAAAATAAAAATGTAAATATATTGTTATGCTTTTTTTTAAAACTACAACTGCACACTAATTTTATTTCATTTGAACAAATCAAGTATTATATTTTAACAAATTTAAAATTGAAAGGAAAACCATGAGTAGTATGAAGCGGGCGAGGATCCGTGCTGCTTGATGCCAGAGCATCAAAGAGTGAATGGAAATAAAAATGAGGGTGCGGGAGCTTGCCTTGCGTTAAGCTATTTTTTCACCTAGAATTTTTTGGTCCTTTTTTTTTCAATGGAAAAAAAGGACAATGCTCAATAAATCCACTAAGTTCAAAATGTAAAAAGAGCGTTTCCATGGAAAGGTTTTTTAAAATTTTTTTCAAAAATAAAATCAATCATTTTTTCTAAAAAAATCACAAAAACTCATCACCCTCCTCCATCATCTGATTGATCTTCGGTTGCAAAAACCAAATTCCAATCGGAAAGAACCAAAGCAAAAAAAACTCCCCCACAAAATCTGAAAACTTCACTTCCTTTTGCAGCTCCACCGTCTTCAAAGTTTTCGCAGCAAAGTACATCACATAAAAAATGCAGAACATGGAAAAGAAGTGAATTAAAACAAAGGGTATCAAACTAGCAGTAGTTGCAAACAAACCTGCAATAAAAGCAGCCTGTTGCGTCACAATAAATATCAACATTGAAATCAACGAAATATAAATCAATGGAATAAAAAAGAACACTTTAAATTTCCCCACTTTCATCTTTACATTTTCAGGAACTTTAGCTTGCAAACCAATCGCAATCGACCAAAACCATCCAAACAAAACTGCCATAGAAAGCACAATAATAATTGGAAAAAATTGCATAAAACTAAAAAATGTTTCTGAATCCAATTCGCCTTGATCATTCACTCCAGCAATTACTGAATACATAAAAACGAATTGAAAAATCATTGGAATTCCAAAACCAAGCGAAAATAGTTGCCAATGTTTAGCGTATAAAATTTTGTTAATCATCTGTTTATTTTTTTACTATTTTTCAGAAAAGAATAAACTTACGAAAATTTAGAGAACCTAATTTCATATTTCTTGTTTAACTATCTATGAAAAAGCATTATCTACTTTTTGCCTGCTTTCTCGTTTTATTTTTTGCCTGCCAAAAAAAATACGACTTGCCACCTATCGTTGAAAATCATGATTGGAAAACAAAAGTCATTTCTCCATATCCTCAAAACTTGGAAGGCGATCCAGATAGTGGATTTTATTATTTGACACATGGCGCATATTTGGGCTCGGGCATTCCGTACGACTTGATGAAAAAACGAGTGGAACGTGATCGAGAAAAATTTGCAAGGAAATCAGGATTAGCATCGGAATATGGTTTTGCTGTTTTTGAAACCGTCCAAGGAGTCGAAGTAATGAACGGAACTTGCTTCAGTTGCCATGCTGGAAAAGTAGATGGAGAAGTAATTTTAGGATTAGGAAATTCGCTCAACGATAATCAAACCAATTTGACCATTCCTGCCAAGTTAATGAATTGGCGAGTGCGAAAAAAATATAAAAATGATACGGCGACCATTGCGGCCTTCGATGATTTTGGAAATTACTTCAAACTCATGGCACCTTATATTCATACCAAAAACCCTGGCGTAAATCCTGCTGCTCGAATTGCAGAAGCCTGTATGCGCTATCGAAATCCTGTGGATTTGAGTTATACTTCTGAGCCTCAATATGAAGTACGTGAATATAATTTGGCGAGTGACATTCCTGCGCTCTGGCATATGCAAAAGAAAAATGCATTGTATTATACTGCAGTTGGTCGAGGTGATTTCACCAAGTTATTATTTCAAGCATCAGTTCTGGGAATTAAAGATAGCACCTCGGCAAGAGTCGCTCAAGAAAAATTTGTTCACATTGCCGCTTGGATAAATTCAATAGAACCACCAAAGTTCCCTGGCAAAATTGATTTGAAATTAGCAGCACAAGGCAAGCAAGTTTTTCTCAAAAAATGCAAAGGCTGTCATGGCACTTATGATGAACCTGAAACGTATCCAAACAAAGTTGTTTCGATTACAAAAATTGGTACTGATCCACTTTATGCGAGTTATGGAGCAGATAGTAAAATTGTAGATTGGTACAATAAAAGTTGGTTTGCACGATCGAAACCTCTGTCTTGGTTTGAACCAGAACGAGGATATATCGCGCCACCCTTAGATGGAATTTGGGCAACTGCTCCGTACTTTCATAATGGTTCTGTTCCAACTATTTATCAAGTGCTAAAAAGTTCTGCACGCCCAAAAAAATGGAAACGATCACAGGATTCTAAGAAATATGATTGGGAAAAAATAGGTTGGAAATACAAAAATAAAAATCGAGGAAAAGGAGATATGACTTATGATACAACGATTCCAGGTTATGGTAACCAAGGACATACTTTTGCGGATTCTTTGTCAGAAAATTATCGTTGGGCCTTGGTGGAATATTTAAAAACCTTATAAGGAACGGTTCAATAATAAATCACGATTCTTGGCTACTCTTTTGTCTCTATTTTTCACGCTGAAATTAATCGTAGCCCTTCGGTCATGCTATTTATCCATATAAACCTGCCTTTGTTGACAGCTACCGTGTACACATAAGTTGTGACATAAAAAAATGGTCGTTTTTATATGCTGTTCCTAAGGGGATTTTTTCTATGTCACAAATCAAACAAATAAAGATTGATAAAAGCAAATTTTTTTATTGAAAATGATCGCAATTTTTATTGTTTAACAGATAAAATAGTGTTAAATTTGTGGAATCTGTTCAAGAACAATTTGTTCGAATCTCCCCAAAACTCTTAATCTACATAGATATATTTCCTACCAAAATTTGATCATTTTTTAAATGATCTCGTTAAAAAATAGATGGTATCTTTTTTTTAACAATAAATTTGATTTAACTTAATTCATATACTATTTAAATGAAACTGATAAAATTTATTACACTATTTTCACTTTGGCTAATTACAGCTAACGTTACCGCACAAGTGCAAACCAATGTTGTACTTCAAGATGTTTCCATTAATGGATCAATCGTCCAATTTAACATTTATCTGAATACAACAAATGCTAGTTCAGGTAATTTGCTTCTTGGTGAAGCGGACTTTGTGATGACCTTTAATAGTTCCGCTTTTTCAAATCCAAATTTTTCAAAAGTTAATGCTAATACTTTTGAACCTAGTACTCCTGGAGGTTCTAATACGGCTTCCACGAAAACTCATTACGAAAATTTTACGATACCACTTGCAGTATCTGGTAATGAACTAATACTAAATGTAAAAGGGCCTTCTCCTACATCTTCTACTATTAATACAGGAGTAGCGAGCATCAATAGTACACCCAATACTCATCTTCTGGGTCGATTTCAATTAAGTGGATATAATTCTGGTGCGATTGATTTGAAATGGAAAATGGTAGGTAGTGGACAAACTACTCATGTTTTGACTTTTGATAATTCTGCTCCATTTTTGCAATCAGAAGCTTTAGTGATTGGAATAAATCCTAACGCTCCTGCTAATTGTCCTGACAATCTAAGTAACACTACAGCTCCAAGTGTTATTGTCCAAAACAGTACTTGCGATTCAGGACAAAATACTGCATCAGGTGGAAAATTCCTAGCACCAAACCAAAATTGTCCTAGCGGTTCGACTTTGCAATATTCTGCAAATTCGGGATCTTCTTGGTCAACAAATATTCCAAATTATAGTCAAAATAGTTCAATGTCAGTTTGGACAAGATGCTCTTGCGATGAAAATGCTAATATTTCAAGTCAAGTTGCCATGGTCAATTCTCAACCTCCGAATTGTAATACAGCAGGAGGATGTAATATCACTATCAATGTAGTTAATGGCGACCTTGTAATCAGCAATTTATATGACTCGCCTAATCTGAAAGTTTTTCAGGGAAATTGGGGGCCAATCGCTTACCAATGTAGTCCTTGGGCAACTCCCAACTGCGATGAAACACAAGTAATTTCAGGATTACCTCTTGGTGATTATATTGTTAGAATTGTCACTTTTGCACCGTCCTCTTGTGATATTGTCCAACCCATTACAATTTCTAATATAGGGCCAGGGCCTTGTGTGACTCAAGGTGGAGATACAGATGGTGATGGCATTTGCGATAATGATGATAATTGCCCTGACCAAGCTAATACAAATCAATTGGATACTGATGGTGATGGCATTGGGAACGCTTGTGATACTGTTGAGCCTCCTACAGGAGATTGTAATAATCCAATCAACCTTGCACTTAATAAACCTGCCAATCAAATAAGTACGCTCGTAATGGGTGATATCACAGCAAGTGCCTCTAAGGCAGTTGATGGAAATAAAAATGGAATTTTCTTTACTAATAATTCTTCCGTTACTGCGACCACTTACGAAAATCAACCTTGGTGGCAAGTGGATTTAGGTAGCAATGTTTTAATTGAAAAAATCAATTTCTTTAATCGAGAAGATGGTTCAAGCGTAAGCAATAATTGTCATGTAATGATTTCGAGTGTACCATTTGGTTCAGCAAGTTTAGATGCTGCTCAAGCTCAGTCTGACTTTAGTCAATTTATTCCTGGAGTAGTAGGTAGTCCAAGTATTCTAAATCCAAATACAGTAGGAAGATATTTACGTGTTCAAATGAATGGTCAAGGATTTTTGTTTATTGCAGAGTTGGAAGTAATTGGATGTGCGACTGCTTCGATTCAGCCTTTAGCTGTTCCAACTAGTTTATTGCAATTTGATGCAGTACAAGATAGTCGAAACAGCCAATTAAATTTAGTGATGCAAGAAGAGGAAGGCATTGATTATTATGAAATAGAACATGCAGTCAATGGTAGTGACTTTGAATTTATAGAAAGAATACCTGCTCGTAAAAAATCAGATATATCTAGCTACGAATGGACACATGATTCTCCTTTTTCAGGTGAAAACTTTTACCGCCTAAAAGTATGGAAAGATGATGGTACTTATTATTATAGTCCAACTAAAAAGGTTTATTTCAAAATTGACTTTAGCAAAATTGTAGTTTTTCCAAATCCAGCAAATGAGAAAATTCATATTTCCTTAAAAAGTTTTACAGGCAAGAAAGGTGATATTGAGATTTACAATTCACTAGGACAATTACAATATAATCAACAATATCTTTCCATTCCACTATTTCCGGTGGGTGTAGATGTCAGTAATTATGTTCCTGGTATTTATACGATTTCAGTTAAAGTGGAAAATCACAAAACACTTGTCAGACAATTTGTGGTATCTAAATAATAAATTAAGATTCTTGGATAGCTTAATTTATTTATATGCCATTCCTAAGATATTCATTTGCTAAAAAAATAACTCATGATTTTTTTTAAAACTAAATACGTACTGTTCATCATTTGCTTACTTGGTCAACTCCATTTATTTGGTGCCAAGGTAGCTGTCAAAGTTTTTTTGGAAGGACCATATCAGAATGGAGCGATGGTGGACGATTTGAGAAGCAATGGATTAATTCCATTGAATGAACCTTATACTAATTTTGGTGCATTCAACCACGTCAATGGCGGAGGTGGTGAGACGATAAATAATAACGTCTTAAATGTCACGGGAAATAATGCTATTATAGATTGGGTTTTTGTGGAACTGAGAGATGGAACCAATCCAAATTTAGTCTTATATACTCGTTCTGCCTTGATTCAAAGAGATGGTAACATTGTAGATACTGATGGAGTTTCTTCATTAGACTTCACCAATGCTCCGTCGGGAAATTACTTTATCGTAGTTCGACATCGTAACCATTTAGCTGTTAGTACTAGTAATCCTGTCAACTTAAATAATTCTAACACCTCGGTAAATTTCACCAATTCATCCTCTGTTGCATTTGGTAATAATCCTCTCAAAAATATCAATGGAACTAGAGTAATGTATGCGGCAGATACTGATCAGTCAGGTACTATAAATACTCAAGATCGAGATGTTGCCTGGAACCAGAGAAGCTCGAAAGGATATTATACTTCAGATGCAAATATGAATGGTGTGGTAGATTCATGGGATCGAGGATTAGCTTGGAACAATCGAAATACTGCTCAACAATTACCATCAGGATCATCATCAGGATCGGAAATAAAAATCACCGTTACTTTCAATAATTCTATTTCCAATGTACCTGAAATTGATTTTACCAAATTACGATTTAATAAAGATTTTGCCTACAGCTTAACCTTAGACGATGGTAACGTGAACGATATCAATGTAGTCTATCCTATTTTGAAAGGCGGAACTACTCCTGATGGACAAACACATCCTGGGCATTTTTATACCGATGGATGTGGTAATAATCAAGCATTCCGAGCTGGAATTTCGATTATGGCGAATCACACTCAAGTGGTTACTAATGGGTTGAATTTTATGAATTGGGGAGAAGTGAATACTTTATACCAAGGAGATTGGGATATATTTAATCATAGTTTTGATCATTGTGCTTATGGATGTGATTATGTTTCAGAGGTAGTCAATAATACCACAGACATTGAAGCCAATACTGGATTCAAAACTACTCATTTTGCGGTGCCATCGGGTGATGATGAAGGTTACACCACTCCAGCATTCAATAATGGAATGACTGCGGTATATGATCAGAATTATTTTTTCCCTGGAAATGGAGGATTGGAGATTTTGAATTCAATGAATTTATACCAGTTCAAAATGCATCGAAATACACTAGAACAAGAATCTACTCCTTATGGTAGTGATATTGATAATGTTGCTGCTGTTAGCCAAAATGGCAACAAATATTGGTTTAGTGAATATGCGCATAAAGTAGGTTATCCTAACCAATCTTATGTGTCGGTTTTGGCAGATGACTTTAAAGATTATATGAACCACTTCGAAAATAATTATGGACGATATGGTACTGATAGAGTATGGTTTGCTCCTATGCAAGAAGTATATGAATACCTCGCTGTCAAAGAAACTGCACAAATAACGAACACCACAATTTCTAACAACAAATTGATTATCACGCTTGATTTATCGAATGTGCCTACTAATTTGCGACGAAATTATCTTACACTTTTATTGAATACACAAGGTGCTTCATCTATCTCTAATGTTGAAACAGACGATGGTAGTCTTACTTACAATACTAATGGCTTAATCAATTTGAGTTGGTAAGGAATGATCGAATGTTATAAACCTATTTTAGGAAATGACATTCTACTTGAATAAAAAAATCCCGAATTTCCAGATTGGAAGTTCGGGATTTTTTTTTGTTAAAAATGGAGGGAGAAGAAATTACTGTTCAACTGCTTTCGCTTCACAAATTGCTGAACCTGTTAATCCCCAGTTCAAATAAACAACCGGCTCTTTAATCTTTTTGAAAAACAGTTTAACAATTAGCGAGCGAAAACAATTCAACAATTATTTTTTTCTATCATCCCATCAAATCAGGAAACGCAGCAACAATATCTTGCCAAATCGGTTGAAAACTAAACCATCCTGCAATTGGAAATCCAACTTCTTGGTTTCGAGTTTTCAAGGCAGTTTCATGATCGATCAAATGCAATTTGCTTCCTGTTGATTCTGCTAAAATTTGTGCTTGACAACATCTTTCCATACTGATAAACCACCACGCTACTTCTTCGACACTTCCTCCCACCGTTAGTAATCCATGATTTTTTAAAATACAAGCTTTTTTATCTCCCAATGCCAATCCTATTTGATCGCCTTCGCTGGCATCATTTACTACACCTGTGTACTCATCATAAAGACCATGATCTTCATAAAATGCGCAAGCGTCTTGCGTAATTGGATCAAGCTTTCTCCCCAATGCTGACCAAGTTTTTCCATAGATAGAATGTGCATGAGCAGCAGCGATCACATCAGGTCGAGCAGCATGAATTCTGGAGTGAATGGCAAAAGCAGCTTTGTTCAACATGGTATGTTTTCCTTCAATAATATCTCCAGCTTCATTCACCAAAATCAAATCTGACACTTTAATTTTATTAAAAGATACACCGAATGGATTCACCCAAAAATTATGCGGATGCTCAGGATCACGAGCGGTAATATGACCAGCAACTCCTTCAGAAAAACCGAATTTTCCAAACACTCGAAAAGCCGCAGCTAATTGTTGTTTGCGATGTAATCTTTCTGCTTCGATAGAGTCTCGTTTTGGCATCATGCCTTCAAACATAGGAGGATTTGTAAGTGACATATTTTTAAATTTTATTTTTTTATAGTTTTAAAATTTATCATGTAAAATAGAATTATTTCAAAATTAATTTGTGTTACTTGTTTAATTTTTTTTAACTTTTGGATAAGAAGAAACACAGATGCCGCGGATCTAGCGAATGCAAGCGGATTTGACGATTACTATATAATAGATTTGTTACCCTTTAAAAAAATCTAAGTTTCGTAAGTATAGTTTTAAGTACTTAGATGGTAACAATAATGAGAAAATCCTTAACACCTCTAATCGTCAAATCCGCTTCAATCCGCTAGTTCTGCGGCATCCGTGTTCCATATACGCCATATAAAAAGTCATCAACTAACTCAAGTTGATGACTTTTTATAACAATGTATTTACAAGAAATATTTTACCAAATTTTCACTCGACTCTCAGGAGCTAAATAAAGTTCATCTCCTTCTTTCACATCAAACGCTTCATAAAAAGCAGGAATATTTCGGACCACACCATTCACTCTAAAAAGTGCTGGTGAGTGAGTATCTGTATTCACTTGGATTCGCATCGCTTCTTCTCTCGACTTTTTTCTCCATGCTTGCGCCCATCCCATAAATACTCTTTGAACTCCCGTAAATCCATCAATAACAGGTGCTTCTTTTCCATTCAAACTCATTTCATAAGCTCTAAGCGCAATACTTAATCCTCCTAAATCTCCAATATTTTCACCTAAAGTAAATTGACCATTCACATTCAAATCATCGAATACTTTGAATGAATTATATTGTTCCACTAGTGCGTTAGTTCGTTTTTTAAATTCTTCTCGGTCAGAATCTGTCCACCAATTTCGAAGTACTCCATCTCCATCAAATGTACTTCCTTGATCGTCAAAACCGTGTCCAATTTCATGACCAATCACTCCTCCGATTGCTCCATAGTTAACCGCATCATCTGCATTCAAATCAAAAAATGGCGGTTGCAAAATTGCTGCTGGAAAAACAATCTCATTTAAACTTGGATTGTAGTAGGCATTGATTGTTTGAGGATTCATTCCCCACTCTTTTTTGTCAACTGGCTTTTTCAATTTGTCTAATTGGCGATCATACTCAGCCAAGTCAGAACGCTTCATATTTCCAAATAAATCATCAGCAACTATCTTTGCAGGATAACTTTTCCATTCATCAGGATAACCAATTTTTGGTGTAAACTTGTTCAATTTATCTAAAGCTTGAACTTTAGTTTCTGCTCCCATCCAATCTAATTCATTGATACTCACTTCGTACGCTTTCAATAAATTATTAACCAAAACCATCATTCTATCTTTTGCTTCAGGAGGAAAATGTTCCTTCACATATACCTTTCCAACTACCTCTCCCAAATATGCATTTACAGTTCCAACTGCCCTTCTCCATTGTGGTCGTTGCTCCTTAGTTCCTCTCATCGTGGTGCCATAAAAAGCAAAATTTTGTTGATCAAAAGCTTCACTTAATCGACCTGCATTATGATTAACTACAGACCATTTGAAATAAGTTTTCCAAGTATCTAAATTGGTGTTTTTGATAATTCCATCTACCTTTTTACTATATCCAGGTTGAGCAACAACTATGCTTTTCAAATCTGAAATACCTGCTTCTTGCAAGTATTCTTTCCAAGCAAAATTTGGCATAATCTCATCCAAAGAATCCAATGACACCAAATTATACAAAGCCATCATATCTCTTGTATCTTCTTTTTTCATATGTTCATTAGCCATCTTCATTTCCAAATCCATAATGGATTTAGCTGCTTTTTTTACTTCCTTTATTCCAGCAAGTGTCAACATTTTTTCAATGTGCGCAACATATTCTGTTCTGATATTTTTCGATTTATCATCATCTTTCAAATAATACTCTCGATCTGGTAATCCTAATCCTCCCTGCCAAGTGTACAATGCATGCATCACAGGATTTTTCAAATCAGAATAAACAAATGTTCCAAATGGTGATTCATAACCTAACTTGTTAGCGTAAGCAAAATACTTCGCCAATTCAGTATGATTGGAAATAGATTCAATTTTTTCAAACTCAGATTGCAAAGGAGAATTTCCTTTTGAATTACGAACATCCATGTTCATATAAGAAGCATAAAGTCCTCCTACTTTCTGTTCGTCAGAACCATCCTTGTTTTCTGATGAAGCTGCAAATTCAATAATTTTTTTAACGTCTTCTTGAGATTTGTCATTCAATAAAGAAGAAATTCCAAAACTAGATTTGTCACTTGGAATTTCAGTTTCTTTGATCCATTTTCCATTGACATACATTTGAAAATTATCGCCAGGCTTCACAGATTTGTCCATGTTCTCTAGTGATAATCCAGAAGTGTATTCTTTTGTAGTTTCTATTGGATCTCCGCAAGAGAATTGTAACAATACAATTACGGAAAATAAAAATGGCATTAAATTTTTGTAGTTTTTCATTATTTCGTTTTGAATTGGTGAAAAATATTAAAGTAAAAATACAGATAAGTACTCATTCCTTTTATAGAAAAGACAAATGATTTTTAGGAGAGTGACAGCAGCTAAAAAAATTTTGGGAAAAGGTTTCCTTTGCGAAATCCAATACCTTTTTTATTTTTCACTTGTTGACAATGCTAACAACTTATTCACCGTCTTCCAATTTCTCGTCGTAGCAGATACTTTTAATTTTTTCTCAAAAAAATTATTCGTCAATTTAGATTGATGATATTTTCCTTCGATAAAAATGAAAACATTATCCTCAATAATTTGAAATAAATCAGGTGAATAATCGTAAGTATTTATTTTCTCTAAATTCTCCTCAGTTGGAACTTCACTTAAAAAAGTAAGACATAGATTTTCAATTTGCACCCCTTCCTTTTTTCCAAAAGGATGATTTTCTGCGATACTTTTTATCTCCTCCACACTTCGAATAATTACTGGTACATCAAATCCGTATTTTTCAAAAATTGCGTCTTTGATCTTTTTTGTAAAAGCATTGTTTTTATTTTTCCTTTTGGATTCAAAAATAACATTTCCACTTTGAATGTAGGTGAGTACATTTTCGAAACCTAAGAATTGATACAATTCTCTCAAATCTGCCATTAGGATTTTTCGTTTTCCACCAACATTAATTCCTCGGAGAATAGAAATGTATTTTGTCATAATTTACTTTTTTGCAAATGTAAAAACATTCTCTAAATAAGAACACTTTCTACAAATAATAAAAACGAACTCTACTTTAAACACAAAACATAATTACAATATACACATAAGAACAATTTATTATTCTGAATACCAACTCTTACTATTTTCTCAACAAAATATTAACTTGTTATAATATTTTTCTAAAATAGAACCTAATTCTACTTTTTGTCTAGAAATAGTTTATTTTTGCGCCCTTTTAAGAGGAACAAAATATTATAAACAACTTACCTAACAATACTTTTACAAAATAGTATTGTTATTCTCCAAAACTATATTCCTGTTTCAACGTAATTCTTAAACTAAGAAGTTAGTCAACAAAGACTATTGCTTCAAATAAGTATTTTATGAAAAAGTATTTCAATCTATTCGATCTATCTCAAAAAGTAGATTATAAAACAGAAATTCTATCTGGATTAACAGTAGCACTTGCCTTGATTCCAGAGGCAGTTGCTTTTGCATTAATTGCTGGTCTTGATCCTCTAGTGGGATTGTACGCAGCATTTATGATGGGCTTAGTGACTTCGGTTTTAGGAGGTCGGCCAGGAATGATTTCTGGTGCAACTGGTGCAGTAGCAGTTGTGTTGGTTGTGTTGGCAAAAGACTATGGTGTTGAGTATGTTTTTGGAGCAGTTATTTTGGCTGGTTTGATGCAAATAGTTGCAGGATTATTGCGCATGGGTAAACTGATGCGTCTCGTTCCGCATCCTGTTATTTTTGGATTTGTGAATGGATTGGCGATAATTATTGGGATGTCTCAATTAGACCAATTTAAAGTAAAAGATGCGGTTAATCCTGAAATTTTACATTGGATGACAGGACCAACATTGTATTTAATGATTGGTTTAGTATTGCTTACGATGTTGATTATTTGGGGTTTACCTAAATTAACCAAAATGGTACCTTCTTCCTTAGTAGCTATTTTGTCCGTTTGGGGAATTGTAGCTGTGATGGGATTAGATACTCGGACGGTAGGTGATATTGCATCTATTTCTGGTGGATTCCCTCCGTTTCATATACCTAGTCTTCCCTTTTCATTTGAGACGCTCCAAATAATTTTTCCTTATGCAGCAATTATGGCTGGAGTTGGTTTGATTGAAAGTTTGTTGACCTTGAATATTATCGATGAAATTACGGAGACACGTGGACGTGGAAATAAGGAAGCGGTGGCGCAAGGAATTGCGAATATATTGTCTGGTCTTTTCTCTGGTATGGGAGGATGTGCAATGATTGGACAGAGTTTGATTAATATTTCTTCGGGAGCTAGAGCAAGATTATCTGGAATTTTCGCATCAATCATGTTATTGATTTTCATCATGTTTGGAGCGAACTTGATTGAGCAATTGCCGATGGCAGCTTTGACAGGGTTGATGATTATGGTGGCAATTGGAACATTCGAGTGGGCAAGTTTGAAGACTTTTAATAAAATGCCTAAATCTGATATCTTTGTGATGGTCTTGGTTACTTTGGTAACTGCGGTTCTGCATAATTTAGCATTGGCAGTTATCGTTGGAGTGATTATCGCAGCATTAGTTTTTGCTTGGGACAATGCAAAAAGAATTCGTGCGAGAAAACATATTGACGAAAATGGAGTCAAACATTATGAAATTTACGGGCCATTGTTCTTTGGTTCTGTAGCTGTATTTAATGAAAAATTTGATGTATTAAATGATCCAAATGAAGTGATTATTGATTTTGCCGAAAGCAGAGTGGTCGATATGTCTGCTATCGAAGCGTTGAATAAAATTACGGAACGTTATCATAAAGTTGGGAAAAAAGTACAACTCCAACACTTGAGTAAAGATTGTCGGGCATTGCTACAAAATGCAGATGAAATCATTGATGTAAATGTGGTGGAAGATCCTAAGTATAAATTAGCGGTGGATATTGTTCGTTAATGATTTGAACATTTTCCCCAAAAAAAACCGAGTAGTACTGATGTGCTACTCGGTTTTTTTTTGGGAAAAATCGAGAGTATTAACTAAATGGTGTCTGAGTACCCTCTAAAAATTTAGATATTTGACACACTTTTCTGAGTACCCTCTCAATTAAATTTTTTTGAAAATTTAGACACTTTTTTTGTTCTTTTTTCCAATTGCGTCTCTGACTTTTTGATCTTTTTTTCTTCTTGCAAAATCTCTTTTTGAGAAATTTTGCCTTGTTTTTTCTTTTTTTCTAAATCAACTTTTGCTCGTTCGATTCGAGAAGTAGAGAGATATAAAATTTTTTTCTTTTGAATGGATTTTCTTTCTTTAGTTTTTCGGAGTTGCTTTTCTTTTTCAATTTTAGAAATAGTTTTTTTCTTTTTTTGCAAAACCATATCATTCCCTCTTTTTTCTACTTTATCATCCACTTCAACTTTCTGAGGCGTTTGTCCTATCAAGTTATTGGAGAAAAAAGTGAAACAAATACAACAAAAACTAGCTAAAATTACTTTTTGAAAATTCATCATTCTATATTTTAAATTAAAGAAATAGTTCATATAAATTATAGCAGTTTTTATGCCATATGTTGCAAAAAAAAAAGACAACAATCATAGATTGTTGTCCCAAAATCTTCTTAATTAGAAGATTACCTATCACTATTTTTAAGGAAGTTGATTTATTAATTCATTTTTTTCAACTTCTTTTTTTCTTTTTTAAGTGCTTTTCTTTTGGCTTTTCTTTCAGCTTTTTGTTCAGGAGTCATATTTTTTCTTCGCTCTGAATTGGCTTTTCTTTTAGCCTTCATTTCAGCTTTTTGTTCAGGAGTCATATTTTTTCTTCGTTCTGAATTGGCTTTTCTTTTAGCCTTCATTTCAGCTTTTTGCTCAGGAGTCATATTTTTTCTTCGTTCCGAATTGGCTTTTCTTTTGGCCTTCATTTCAGCTTTTTGCTCAGGAGTCATATTTCTTCTTCGTTCCATGTCGGCCTTTCTTTTTGCTTTACCTTCTGCTCTTTTTTTCTCTCGTTCGGCACGTTGCTCAGGTGTCATATTTTTTTCACGTTCTGCTCTAGCTGCTTCTCTTTTAGCCTTTTTTTCCGCACGTTGCTCAGGTGTCATGTTTTTTCTTTTAGCATCTTTCCTTGCTTTTTTTCGACTAACTTTTTCACCTTTTTTATTTTTCTTAGTCTTAATTTTTGTTCGTTTATTAACTTTTTTATCAGCAACCTCTTCGACTCTTTCAATTGGAGCTTCTTCAGTAGATTGAGCAAATGTATTTACAGGTGCAAAAGCAATGGCAAATAACATGCTTAAACTTAATATGATTTTCAACTTTTTCATAATGATTAATTTTGATGCCAAGTTGGCTAGGTTTTTAGAAAAATGTTCTGTGAATAACGGTTTTGATAATAATAGTTATGGGATAATCCTTGTTTCAAATAATAAAAACGCAATGAATTTCATCATATTGTTTGCCTTTGTGACGAGCAGAAATTAAGGAGTAACAACTGATAACAAAACCTTAACTTAAATAAATGCTTTTCGAAGGTAAACACTATTTTTTTAACATGACATTCACAAATAAGGTAAAGTGCATTAATAAATTTACATTCTTGACAGGATATTTTGTCCATATTTTTCACTTTAAAACCCTGAAAATATCAACATTTATGCGGCTTTCAAAGCAAAAACTATGAACAAAACCTCTCTCTCAAAAATCTGCATTTATTTT
>Ga0114957_1002707_pt1 | contig 16561 bp, 20 predicted proteins | sample BantaG_FD_87175 | JGI IMG/M metagenome (GOLD analysis project Ga0114957, IMG submission 87175) | Marine algal microbial communities from Bantry Bay, Ireland - BantryBay_4 metaG | ecosystem: Host-associated > Algae > Red algae > Unclassified | place: Bantry Bay, Ireland | collected 2014-11-21 | reverse complement strand
TCAAAAATGTTTTTTTTAGCGATCTTTGCACCTTTCTCAATTCCCTGATGCTCAGGCATCAATGAATCTCAAAAAATGCAAACCTCATCTAAAAAATTCCATTTTGTGAAAATTATCTCTTTTCGGAGTAGACTCATTAATGGAAAAAAATAAACTGATTCTTTGGTTTTTATTTTATCAAAATTCCTTGATGAAAAAATGAGAGCCATAAATTTTAATAAAAATATAAAAATATAAAAATATAAAAATATAAAAAGATGAAAAATAAAAAAGAACAACAAATGGAATATTTCCTTGGAATAATAGGAATGCTAATGTTTGGAGTAATATTAATTACACCCGTAAACTATGATCGTGTTTATGATGATATAGAACGACGTGGAGAGTTTGGTAAATGGTTTGGAAATGATTGTAGAGCAGTAAATGCTTCTATTGCACAAGCAGGAGGTGTGATTCCATATTACCAAAATCGAGTAGACAACAATTCACGTTGGCAAGCTGAAGTAAGATTGGGTAACAAATCTGAAAGACGCATTTGGGAAAAAGCCAACAAGGTACGCCAGCAGGATCGTGACTATAAAAGATGGCAAGCTTACAGAAATAAATGATGTGTGTTTATTATTTTACCAATAAAATAAATTCCTATGTGGTGATTAATTTGTGTGTGAAAGAGTGTGTGAAATAAACTTTTACAGGTTTAGACTATTTTCGAATAACCCATTCTTCCTAGACCCTGCCAAAATTTTGGCAGGGTTTTTTTTTTGATTTGTCTGCCAGCCAAGGTTTGCCAGCCAAGATTTGCCAGCCAAGATTTGCCAGCCAAGATTTGCCAGCCAAGATTTGGAGACAAGGCATGCCTTGTCTCTACGGTTGTATCATTTGTTTTATGATCGTTTTTTGTTTGTAATATTTGATATTTACTTATTTCAACCGTTATTTGTATTTTTGGGTTGGAATTGCAACCTGTAAAATAAATTAGAAATATGAGTGAGTTTCAATATTATGAATTTCAATCAATAGATAGGAATCTTTCAAAGAAGGAGATGGAAGAAATTGATGCTATGTCAAGTAGAGTATCTTTAACTCCAAGGCGTGCTGTTTTTACCTATAGTTATAGCGACTTCCGTTATGATGTAGAAAGTGTATTGTTAAACTATTTCGATGCTTTTCTCTATATGGCAAATTGGGGAACAAAACGATTGATGTTTAAGTTTCCAGAAGAGCTGGTTGATTTTGATTTTATTAAGCAATACAATGCGACTTTTGATGATGCATTTGAGAATTGTTTGAAAATTTATAAAAAGCAAAACTTTGTTTTGATTGAGATTAATATTTCTTATGAGGATGAAAGTTGGTGGCTTGATGAGGACCAATCTTGGCTCTATGAAATCATAGAAATACGGAGGGATATTTTGAATAAAGATTATCGCTCATTGTTTTTGATTTGGTTGCATTTTTTAAACTTGAAATATGATTGTGAAGAATTAGGTCCAAAAGAAAAAATAAAATTGGATTTAATTCCTGATAATCTCAACAATATTAGTGGGGGATTAAGGGCATTACTAGAATTTTATGATATTAATGTGGATTGGATAAATGCAGCATCTAAACATAGTTCTACTATTTTAGAAGAGGATGTTGATTATACCAAAGTTGTTAAATCGTTACCACAAAAGGTGAAAGATGAATTTCTTTTGAAAATGTTAAGTGGAGAAAATAATTTAGTGTTAAAACTAAAAAATGTGATTGATGATTTGGGAAAGAAAAAGGGAAAAAAGAAATTATCAAAGGGTGAAATAACTATAGAGGAACTTCTCTCTGATGTGAAAAGTGCAGAGAAAAAAAGAGAAAGCAAAGAGGAAGAAGAAAGAGAAGAAGCTTATTTGAAGAAAATGAAATCTCTTGCTAAGAATGAAAGGACGACTTTAAAGGAAATTGAATCTTTGATTAGTCATGGTTCTGGTAAATCCTATGATAATGCTTTGAGCAATATTCTAGACTTAAAAGAACTAGCAATCTATCGAAAAAAACTGGGTGATTTTGAAAAGTACGTCGAAAAGCTTAAAAAGACCTATTCGAGAAAACTAGCTCTCATAAGAAGATTGGAAACATTAAACCAATGATAGAATTTATAAAACTAGGTCTGCTGTTTTCAGCATTTGGTTGTTTCCTTGAAGTGTTTTTTACTTCAGTTTATGACAGTATTGAAATGTTTTTGAGACAAGGCAAAGATAAGGTGGATGTCCGTTTCTTTGGTTATTGGAGCATATTATACGTACTTGTTTACGGTGTTGTTTTGACAGCTTTTTGGTTGTACGTTGCCGTTCCTTATGTCTATCCATTACATTGGATCTGGCGGATTTTTATCTATGGATTTTGTTTTCAAGTAGGAGAATATCTGTGTATGTATTCAATGCATTTAGTTTTTGGGCAATCTCCATCTGAATCACATTATATAGGAAAATTTGACACTATACACAATTTCACAAGGCTAAGCTATTTTCCTGCATTTGTATTTGAAGCTTTTGCATTTGAATGGGTTTATGGAACCTTTATGTGTGTTGCTTAGATAGCTACACAAACTCTCAACTCATTTTTGCCAGTTTTTTGTTTATCGCAGCTAAACTAAATTTTTCAGGATTATAAACCCCTCCAAGCCAACTGACCATTTCTTTATATTCAGGATGTTTTTTGTCCTTCATTATTTCTACTAAATTTTCATAGCCAGGAAAGCTACCACAATCTTCAGGTGGGCAATTTCTCTCTCCATCAAGACATTTAGGTAGTTTTTCTTTAGGTTTGATTGGCTCAACTTTTTCAATCAGTAGCTGATGATCCCAACTGTCACCAAAATCATATTGATAAGTTAAGCTTGCATTTTCTTTATCAAAGTTACCAGTTAGTTTTAGGCTAGAAGCATCCGTTAAATAGTCATCATCATCGGCAGGTATTCCCAAAAACTTACCATCCAGATTGAAACTGTAGAGATGTGCATTGTGCCACCCCATTGCAACTTGAATGGTTTCGTGCAATTCTTTAAAAGTTATATCCTCTCTTACAAGCACTCTTCTCCATATGCTTGGTTGGATATAGTAAAGTGATATTTTAATTTGAAGTTTGTTTGGCATCTTTTGGTTTGTTTTTAGCTGGAAAGATAAAACTTTCTTTCAAAATATTTGATACCTGTTTAATTGATTTGTAAAACTTGAGATCACATTTTGCTTGGTAACCCCTATGCTAATTGAAAACTTATTCTATTTTTTCTTTATAATATGCTGATTTTTATTTAATTAAATATTAAAATTTGGAGAATGTAAAAATTTTTATCGAAAATAATTTTTTATTAAATAAAGTTGTCTTACTTTTGCGGCGGAGAAATGGCAGAGTGGTCGAATGCGGTAGTCTTGAAAACTATTGTACCGCGAGGTACCGGGGGTTCGAATCCCTCTTTCTCCGCTTGACACATTCTTAAATGTTAAAAGCCAGACAGTGAAAATTGTCTGGCTTTTCTTACGTTATTTTGACTGTCAATCATCTAACTCAATGACAGGCTTTATTGTTATTTCTAATTGTCTATACACGTCTTCTCTTATTCTAATCGTCAAATTTATGCTATTGTCCAATCTTGTGATTTCAATGATTGAATCAGTCCTAAATTCAAAATATTGATTTTCCCCTTCAAGCATTGCTATTCCCCCACTAATCCTAACTCCAAAAAATTTCAACTTAAATTTTAATTGAGATGTTGTCGTGAAATGCCTATCATAATTCTGCTGATTAGTGGATATCCTATCTATAATGATGAGTTCTTTTGAATTTTGTTTTGATAGAAACTGAAATGCTGCACTTATTTCTTCTTTCAATTCTTCACTCATAATTGACCTTTTCTAAATTTACAAATGCAAACCGCAAATTGGCATAAACTGATTGTGTTTGCCTCAATACTAAAGTGGCTCTGAGAAAATTTGTTATATTTGTATTAACTTCCTTTCATTCGAAAGTAAATAAAAACAAGAATAGACAGCAGCTAGAAGGGAAAATTTAGAAATAAAAATTAGAAAAAGATGAAAACTAAAAGAATTGCAGGTATTGTACTTATAGCTGCATCGATTACTTGGGGTTGTAACCAAAGTGGTTCGGAAGAGCAAAAAAGTAGCGGAAATGACCAAGTTCAGCAAAAAGAACAGGTAAAAGCAGGTCAACAGCAGAAAGCTCCAGCAGCTAAAGCTGATGAATTTGGTAGAAAACCTGGAGAGGCACATTACGGACACAGTCATTCCTCTTCAGAGCCACATTCAGCCAAGCCAGCCAATGCGCAACAACAACAACCCGCTTCAGGTGAACCTGATAAGTTTGGTAGAAAACCAGGAGAGCCACATTATGGACATAATCATAAATAGCAACAGAACGCACTGATTGGAGCTTATGTAATTATCAAGCTTTAATAAAACCAACTTTAGACTTAAGAACTATGGTCGAAATCTGATAAGGTTTGTGCTATACTTGTTTGTGACTAACATCAAGTATATTGTAAGTAGGATGGTTGACTGTAGTTTTATTTTCTAATATTAATTCTTAAAACTTCTCCGCAACCTTGAATTTTGGTACGAAATAATTCAAGTAAAAAATCATTCCTACGTATGTAAGGATTAAAGTTGGTACATTTGAATTAAACCCTAAGTTAAAATCTGGTATATTAAGCCATTGCCTAAATGAAGTCGTTGCAATGATCAACATAAAACCAATACCAAACGCAAACAATCCTATAATTGCGGCTTTGTTTTTTGAGGTACGTTGAATCCCAGTTTTGGCTTCTTTTCTGAAAAAATACCATAAGGCAATTACGCAGAAAAGTGCTTCGATTCCGATAGCCAGATAGACATTTGTAGCATAAAGACCGAGTCCAACGTCATGAGTTTCTTCTCCAAAAATATGGTGTGGATGACCTGAAAAAAAGTCCAAAACAAAATGTCCAACGATCAAGGCAACACCCATCAATCCAACTTGCGTACTCTTAAATAGGAACTTTCCCGTTAAAAATATCAGAATTGCCCAAAAAATTTGAGGAACCAGATCATGACTATAAAGCATATTGACAGTCATATTACTTAAAGTCGAATTCAATGCATCGTCTGGACCTGTCGGTTCAAGACCTAAGTAATGAAAAGCAAACCATAATAAATCTTGTAATTGTGAAGCAATTAAAAAGAACAATAATGTTCCTTTGGGAAATTTTTGGTGTGCCAGTAATGCGGTAGAATAATGTCCTGCTAACATAATTATTGATTTTGATTTTTTAAATGACTGAAAATATTTGTAATTTTACTTTAAAATGTAAAGTTATAAATTACTTTAGATTTTAAAGTAAAATTTGATAAGAATATGAAAGAAAAATTTCGCTCTTCCTGCCTTATAGCATCTGCCTTAGATTTGATAGGGGATAAATGGTCATTGCTCATCATTAGAGATATGCTGATGCATCATAAGAAAACATTTAAGGAGATGGCTGCATCCGAGGAGGGAATTGCTACAAACTTATTATCGACAAGATTGAAATTATTGGAATCTCTTGGTATAATTACCAAAAGAAAACTACCTGAGAATAAAAAAGAAAATGTTTACTTACTTTCCGAAAAAGGAATTGACTTGGCTCCAATAATTATGGAAATCGTTCTTTGGAGTGATAAATATGTAAGGTCTTACAATCCTGATATGAACGCTTATGATAGTGGTAATTCCAAATTATCAGTTATCGAGCGTGCTCAAAATGGGTATAGGGAATTTGTTGGTCGGGTTGTGGGTTAGGTTTTTTTGAACTGTAAAGATTGGTACTTAATTTCAGTGTATAATTTTACTAGTTTAATTTTCGTGTTTAATACACTAAATTTTTATTGTTCAGCTCTACATTAAAGCTTACTTTAGCACCTAATGCATCAAATACTTTCAAGATAGTTTCAAAACGAGCATTTTTAACACTGTTTTCTATTTTTGAAATTTGTGCCTTTTGAACTCCTACAAGTTTGCCCAATTGCTCTTGTGTCAAATTACGTTCTCGTCGAGCTTGTTTGATCGCCTGACCTAACAAATCGATTCTTAACTCGTTCTCAAAAGCCTCACGTTTTACAGTTCCACGCTTGCCAATGTGTTTATCTATCATCGTATCTAGTGGAACTGTTTTGAATTTATTTTTCATAATCATTTCTTTTTTATTTTGTAGTCCAAATATTGCTTTCTTATATCCTCTGCTTTCTTAGTAACGAAAAAACAATAACTTCCTCATTTGGACCGAAATGTCGGACCAGACTTCTTTTGTCCTTATTTATCTTTGAAAAATACTTCCGTAGCCCTGCTACCGAACGTCGGACCGACAAGAATTTTTAAAAAATAAATAAAAACAAAATAAGCTCGTCGAAATGATGAACTTATTATTTCATCGTTACTTAATTTCTTTTTTTGGAGTCTTCTGTGTCTTTTTTAATATTCCGTGTGTTGCAACAACTAAAGTTTCTTCCTCGCTAGTTTTGTCCCAAAATGAAAAAAGTCTATATGATTTGCCATTATATAAAGTCCGAAACTCCCATATAAATTCACTCAATTTTTTAAAAAGCTCTTTGTCGTTAATGAATTGGGACTTTTTGATATTATAGTAAATTTTCTCTCGTGTTTTATCGTCAAGATTATCCAAAAAACCTATTGCTTCAGGCAACAATTCGACTTCAAAGTTTTGCTTCATCTATTACTTTTGTTAAAGATAAATATTTCCCAATTAGGAAACAAATGTTTTTGAAAATAATTTTTTATTATGTAATTCTAAATCGGATGACCTTTAATCCAACTATAAAAACAAGGGAAGCACGGAGGATAAACTTACCGACAGCGCACCCAAACCTGCAAAAATACGCCCGATGCGAGTGGAAATGTATTGCATTTATTGGAACAGATGATTGGGAATGAATTTCCAACGAAGGATTGTAGAGACGTTGCATGCAACGTCTCCACAGCGGGCTGAAACCCGTTCCAATAAATGCAATGCATTGCAACGGACAGCGGGAAGCCGAATCGTCGGACCGCAACTCGATTGGAAATGACCCTCGCCGTCCAAAAAATCAAGTTGAGGGCAGGTCCCAAAATTAATGTTTCAATGCTACAATGTTTCAATGTGTTGATGCGACAATTTGAATGATTAAGTTCTAACCTCAATCTTCCCCCTCTTTCCAATATCAATTCCCAAGTTCATTTCAAAACCGATGATGATGATGAGTGCGTTTATATAAATCCAAATCATCAATACCATTACGGTTCCAACATAGCCATAGAGCAAACTGTATTTTCCGAAATTGTTGATGTAAAATGAAAACAAAACGGAGGTGGCAATGCACAGGAAAGTAGCAAAAATAGATCCTGGGGAAAAATAGCTCCACTTGTCTTTTACTGCTGGTGTAAAGTAATATAAAATGGAGATAAAGTTTAGGATTAAGAAAAAGATCATCACCCATTTCAAAAATTGAATGATGAAATAACTAAGCCCTTTTTCTATTCCAAAGAATAAGAGTGATTTGTTTAGATAAATTTGTCCTGTAATGATAATGGTCAAGGTTATGATTACAACTACTGCCAAAAGGAGGGTCAATAAAAGTGCAATTCCGCGTTGTCGCAAAAAGTTTCTTTGTCTTTCAATTAGGTTTGGGCGTTTTCTAAATGCTGTCATTAATGAGTTGACACCATTGGAAGCAAAAAAGATGGACAACAGGAAGATCAGAGAAACCGAATTACCCATAGGATTCAGGTCCATAATCTGTTTTATCGAATCTGTTATAAAAAAGTAGGCAGAACGTGGTAGAATGTCTCTCAAAAAATCGAATAGGGTAGAATCTAATGTTTGAACTGGTAGTAAAGAGGTCAACTCAAAAAAGAAGATTATGGTTGGGAAGAAAGACAGGAATACATTGAAAGCTATAGATTCAGCTCTGATATGAATTGAATCTCTCAGTGTTTCAAAATAGACAAATTTCCCCACTTCAAATAAAGACACACTTTTGAAGCCTGGTAAACTAAAACTTTTCAGTAAACCTATAGTCTTCTGAATCAAGATGTTATCAGAAAATGCAATTTTTAAAAATTTTATTAATTTCAAATTTTCCTTATTTGGCTGATTATTTGATGCAAATATAATCTATGCTGGATAGATTCCTTGGTCTACTTGAAAAGAATAATTTTCTAAGTAACGTTTAAATAATAAGTTATGCATCTTAGCAAAAAGATTTTTCAATGTACGAGGAAAAAAACGCAGGCATAGCAGGGCTACGGCGAGTATTTTTGACGAAGTAGATTGGAAAATATTGAAGCTTAGATGCATTAGTTATTTTTTGAACGTTACTAAGATTCACTTTGCTGTAAACAAAGGTGTTTGGAATAGTGGAATGGATTTTTGTCAAAAATAACACATCAATATAGTTGTTTTTTTTGGAAAAAATAAAACATACGGTCTAAAATCAATAATTATGTTTTTTTTTTACTTAATCTGATATAAAATTTGGAATCAGTATTTTTTTTGCATAAATTAACTTATAATTACACGATAATACAACTACATTTTTAACTAAAAACTCACCCAATGAACATCACTTTTAACGACTTAAGAAAAATCAAAGACGAATTACCTGATGGGGCGATGCAAACTATTGCATCTAAACTAGGACTTACTGAGGAAAGGGTAAGAAATTATTTTGGAGGTTCTCATTTTGATTCTGGTTCTGTACCTGACAAGCATATAGAGCAGGGTCCTGATGGGGGAATTGTACAATTAGAAGATACAAGAATATTAGATGCGGCTAGAGACTTGCTTCAATCAAAAGAAGAAGAAGAATATCAGATTGTTATTCCACTTCCTTAAAAGAAACGACTCTTTTTAAATGAATTCTGTCAGATTTTTACTAATCTGGCGGTTTTCTATTTTAAAGATGATTTTAATGGAGACTTGGTTGCAAATGGCTATAAAAAAAACGGTCTGCCGAATTTTGACTAGACCGTTTAAAAGTTAAAACCCTGTGCTTTTATTTTTGAATAATTGAACTTATCTCAATGTTTCATCAGCTACTTAGTTAAAATTTTTAGATTGAAACATAACAAAAAATATAATTTAAGAACTTTCCGCGACTTCTTCTAAGTTTTGGTTGATTAATTTTGTTTGAAGGTCGTGAGGAATATTAGCATATTCTAAATATTCCATACTAAAGTTTGCTCTTCCTTGTGTTATTGATCTCAAGGTAGATGAAAATGTGTGCATTTCTGATAATGGCACTTTGGCTCTAATTTTTTGATAATGTCCATCAGCTTCCATTCCCTCTATGACTCCACGCCTGTTTTGTAAATCACTCATTACATCTCCCATTGATTCTGGCGAAACCAAGACTGTTACCATGTAGATGGGTTCTAAAATTTGTGGTGCACAATTTCCAAATGCTTCTTCAAAAGCATGTTGACCTGCAAGTTTGAATGCCATTTCATTTGAATCAACAGCGTGCATTTTGCCATCATATACACTTACTCTTATATCTCTTACATAAGAACCTGTTAATGGTCCATTTATCATCTTTTCCATAATGCCTTTTATAATTGCAGGCATATATTTATTATCAATTGAACCTCCAACAATGCAATTATTGAAAACCAATTTGCCGCCCCAATCTAAGTCTATTTCTTCTGTTTTTCTTACATTTAAATCGGGTGGTGGTGCCATGCCTTCACTGTAAGGTTCTACCAACATATATACTTCTCCAAATTGCCCTGAGCCTCCCGACTGTTTTTTATGCCGATAGCTAGATTTTGCAGATTTGGTGATGGTTTCTCTGTATGGAATTTTAGGTTCTTCAAAATCTACCTTCACTTTAAATATGTTTTCTATCTTCCATTTCAACATGTTTAAATGCAGCTCGCCTTGTCCCTGTACAATTGTTTGTTTTAATTCTTGTGATTGATGGATTAAAATGGTTGGATCTTCTTCTTTGATTTGGTGCAATGCCATTGACAATTTTTCAAAGTCATTTTATTACCAGTATCAACAGCAACTCTATATCTCGGATTTGGAAATTCTATTGGCGCAATATTATAAGGCTGACCTTTTGGGTGTAGCGTATTATTGGTATGTGTACTTTTTAATTTTACCGTCGCACCTATGTCACCAGCGGAAAAGGAATCCACTGAATCTCTTGTTTTGCCATTCATTACATACAGTTGGCTAAAACGCTCTGTGTTTCCTGTTACAGAGTTTACCAATTCATCTCCAACGCTTATTTTACCAGAATAAACTTTAAAGAAAGACATATCTCCCAGATGCGGTTCTGATATTGTTTTATATATAAATGCAACTGCTGGACCTTCGCTATCACACTCTAATGTTTTGCCACTTTTTCGTTGAACGGCAGGAACATCTTTTGCAGATGGAGCAACATCATGAAGGAATCCCATCACACGACCACTGCCCATATTTTTTTCAGAGGAGCAACAGAAAAGAGGGAAAAGATCATGCTTGACCATTGATAATTGCAAGCCTTTTGTCATTTCTTCCTCCGTAAGAGAGCCTGACTCAAAATAAATTTCCATTAACCCTTCATCATTCTCAGCAATGGATTCTATCAGGTCATTGTGTAGTTTGGCGGCCTTGCCCATTTCGGATTCTGGTATTGGAATTTTTTCTGGTTTGCTACCTTCTGGTGGAAATTTGTACATAGTCATTTTTAGAACATCCACGATTGTATCAAAGTCAGTTCCTTGATTCAATGGATATTGAACGACAGTCACATTGGTTCCAAATCTGTTTTTTGCTTGCTCAACTGTTTTCTCAAAATCTGCTTTTTCGTGGTCTAATTGATTTGCTACGAATATGGTTGGTGTTTGAAATTGCTCTGTGTATTCCCAAATTATTTCACTTCCGACCTCTACTCCATTCTGTGTATTTAACAACATTACACCAGTATCCGCAACACTCAATGCTGCAATTACTTCTCCTACAAAATCATTAAAACCAGGTGTATCAATGATGTTGATTTTATTACCTTTCCATTGAGTACATAGAAGTGTGCTGGTTATAGAATTTCCCCTTTGTTTTTCCAGTTCTCCATAATCGGAAACCGTATTTTTGTCTGCTATTGTACCTCTTCGCTTTACCATTCCTCCTTCGTACAGCATACATTCCGCAAAAGTTGTCTTACCGCATCCGGAGTGCCCTAGCAGGGTGATATTCCGGATGTTTGTCGTTTTAAAAGTTTTCATAAGATTTAAATTTTATATTAGTAAAGCGAAAACAATAACTTAGACCATTTGACTTCATCTTTTTCCCTTATACTGTATCATGAAAAGCATCCCGTAGCCCTGCTATGCAATGCTCTTCCTTCTTTGTATAAGGAAAAAATATTTTATCAACCTGGTCCAATTTATTATTTTCACTTTACTTAGAAGTGAAAATATATTAAATCTAGACACAGAAACTATTTGATACCTAAGGGATAGATGATAAATAAATGTCTGATTTTCAACAAAGAGATTTTTTAAAATACAAGACAGAAAACGTAGACATAGCAGGGCTCTGGCGAGGCTTTCTAACGAGGTATTTTGGAAAATATCGAAGATGAAAACGGACAGTTATTTGTTTTCTATCCCTAAATGCAAGGTTAGTATATCAACAATATGCTATGAATATAATAAAAATTTATAGCTCAAAGAAATTTAAGCCAATAGATTTGTGAAAACTTGAAAAATTTGACAGAAACAGACGATTTAGAATGCTTGAATGCGAGAATGCTTGAATGCGAGAATGCGAGAATGCTTGAATGCTTGAATGCTTGAATGCGAGAATGCGAGAATGCGAGAATGCTTGAATGCGAGAATGTATGATGTTTAATGTATAATAATTCCTTTATGCTCCAGTTGTGTCATTGAAGCATTGTAACATTAATCGTGTGGCAATAACACTCAAAAACATTCTCGCATTCTCGCATTCAGGCATTCAAGCTTTATAAAAAAACCACAGACCGATAAGCCAGATCCTGTCGTGTTCTATCATTTATCTAATATCACAGTTGCCTGCAATCTTTAACAACCTACCCTCCGAAGCAACCCATAAAATGAGTTTTGAGCGAGCAGCCCTCAAGCATCGGTTTATTTGGTTTTTCAACCCACAAGGTTTACCCAATTAATATGTCGCCATATCAACCTGCAAATTTGCATTTTCACCTATCCCACAATGAGATAGAAATTTTCTGCGGCACTGGCTCGTATTTCTGAGGAGATAAATCTCTTTCAAAAACAGGTTCCTGTTAGGAACTGTGGTGCTCTATGTTGTCCGGACTTTCCTCTTAGAAAAATTCTAAGCGATAGAATAGTCTGTGATTTTGTGTTAAATTTAAGCTATGATTTTGGATTTTTTTTAATTTTAGACTAAATTTTTTGTTATGAACTATTCAATAAAATACTGCTTTGCTGCAATCCTTTTGCTTGGGCTATTATTTGGCTGTGCTGATAAATCTGCTCCTGCTTCTGTTGGAGCCAATGGAGAAACATTTCACGGAAAAAAGATTGAAGAAGCTGGCGCATTATCAGTGGCTCAATTAATGACAAATATGAAGGGCAAGAAAGAAATGTCCGCCAAGGTAAAAGGCGAAGTGGAGGCTGTTTGTAAAGTGAAAGGTTGTTGGATGACTTTAAAACATGGCGATGATAAAACAATGCGTGTTACATTTAAAGATTACGATTTTTTTGTGCCCAAAGATTGCAATGGCAAAACGGCTGTAGTGGAGGGAATTGCAAAAATTGATACGACTTCTGTTGAAACACTGCGACACTTTGCCGAAGATGAAGGTTTGCCACAAGAAGAAATTGATAAAATTACAAAGCCTGAAATAGAATTGGTTTTTGTTGCCGATGGAGCGATTATTATGTGATTGCCTTCGAGTTTTTGGAGTCATCAAAGATTTGCAGAATAAATTTGAACTTGGGGTAATCATCAAAGATCAGGGGATTTTATATAAGCCTCAGGCAACGGCAGAATGTTTGAGAAATGAGGTTTGTACTATGCTCAATTTTCACGTATCCTGATTATAAAAGTGTGGTGGGAAGTGTGGAGGATTAATATGGCGACGAAGGGGCTAAATATCCGAAACTACGCCCGATGCGAGTGGAAATGTATGGAATGAATTGGAACAGATGATTGGGGAATAATTTGCAACGCAGCAATCCGTAAAGGCGCGATTCATCGCGTCTCCCCACCGACCAAAACCCGTTCCAATTCATTCCATACATTGCAACGGGCAGCGGGGAGACTACTTAATCGGAGATGATCCTCGCCGTCCCCTCAATCAAGTTGGGGGCAGGCTCCCTCAATCAAGTTGGGGGCAGGCTCCCTCAATCAAGTTGGGGGCAGGCTCCCTCAATCAAGTTGGGGGCAGGCTTAAAAAGGTTGAAAGTTGAAGATGGAAAGTTGAAAGTTATGATTTTGTAGTTAATCACAATTGAAGAACCAAAATTTAAAAAAGCCAAAAGCCAAAGGCCAACAGCCAAAGGCCAACAGCCAAAAGCCCAAAAAAAGCACGAAATTAAAATGGGTAATATTATATTTGTAAAGAAACAAAAAAGAGGATCGAAATATGAATGCAAAAGAAGTTCTTAAACAACTGGAAGATTTTGGAGATGTGAATACAAAAAAGACATTGATGAAACATGGTGCCAAAGAACCGTTTTTTGGGGTGAAAGTGGGGGATCTTAAAAAAATTCTCAAGAAGACAAAGAAAAACCATGAACTGTCATTGGAACTCTATGAAACGGGCAATTCAGATGCCATGTATTTGGCAGGTTTAATGGCGGATGAGAAAAAAATTACTCAAGAACAACTGGAAGGCTGGGTGGACAAAGCTTATTGGTATTATTTGAGTGAATTTGCTGTGCCTTGGGTTGCTTCAGAAACTGATTTTGGTTTTGAATTAGGGCTTAAATGGATTAAATCCAAAGAGGAAAGAATTGCTGCTGCTGGTTGGGCGACACTGTCTTCTTATGCAGGTGTGAATGAAGATGAAAATTTAGACATCAAGGCGTATAGTAAATTATTAAATACCGTAGGAAAAGACATTCACAAGGCTGATAATAGAGTTAGGCATGTGATGAATGGTTTTGTCATTGCGGTTGGTACATACATTGAAGCGATGACAGAAAAATCTCAAGAAATTGCTGAAAAGATTGGTAAGGTTAATGTTGAAATGGGCGGCACTGCTTGCAAGGTTCCTTTGGCAACAGATTACATCCAAAAAGTCATTGACAAGGGTAGGGTAGGGAAAAAAAGAAAGACAGCGAGGTGTTGACGAAAAAAATTAAAAAAAGTTTTTAAAGATTTATGAAATGTAAAATAATTTATACTATCTTTGCCCCACGATTTGAGAGACTGAGTAGCTCAGTTGGTAGAGCAACGCCCTTTTAAGGCGTGGGTCCTGGGTTCGAGCCCCAGCTCAGTCACTGAAAAGCCCGTAAACAATATGTTTGCGGGCTTTTTCTTTTAAATTTACTCATTAAGATAGCTCGCCATGTCAATCAGCATTGAAAATAAAGACCTCGCTAAATACATTACAGACCTAGTTGGTACAAACAGAACAGTACAACGATTTTGGGATGAAGAAAAAAAACTATCTTCAGATGTTTTTACTTGTGACGATCCACAAAATGAGCAGCTAAAATTTTATGGAACGATAGGGCTATCAGATTATCCAAATGTCATTGCAAGAACGGATGGTGGCTCTATGAATATTCCAGTTGAACTATTGATGGTTGGGAGTAAAGAATTTGATCTTGTTAGAAATTTGCTTGCCACTTGTTCTTTCTATATAATGACAGATAAATGGCAATGTCAGCCTGGAACTGTTTTTATGAAAATGATAGAGACTTATTATCCTGATAGTGAAATGAAGCATGTTTATTTTACCTCTCCTTTTTTATGGGAAGATAAATTAAAGGCGGTTGTTTATCAAACGAAAACCGTTCATTGGATTCAGGCGATCCCCATTTCCGAAAGCGAATTGAATTACAAAAAAGAGAAAGGTGGTATGGCATTCGAAAAATTGCTCAAAGAAAGTGAATTCGATTGTTTTGATTTTGGGAGGAAGAGTTTGATATAATCAAACAGCCAAATAATGGATCAATCCATTATTTGGCTATTTAATATTATGTAGGCTAGTTACCTTTTTTTACTACTTTAGGTTTAGGATCAGCATTTCCTCTTCCAGGGCCTGATGGCTTTCCTTGTTTTTTACTTGGCAAATTTGGAACTGTTTTCTTTGTCTTAGACATAATTTAAGTATTTAATTGTGAAATAATATTATATAATAGTACAAACATCTTCCTATCGACGCCTGTACTTTTTTTAATCTCATTTGTGTTGATAGCAGAAACCAAAACCTTTTACTTTTCTTTTACAAGCCCCACCTGATTTAGTTCTTGCTCCACAAGTTGATGAAGTAGTAGTGTTTGAATATGTTGAGCTTTTAGTAGTGTTTGAATATGTTAACCTTTTAATATTTCCTGATGAATTTTGACTTGTATGTTGATAACAATAGCCGTTTGCAATACTTGTCATATGTTTACACCTTGTACCTCTTTGAGTATGCCCTCTACACCTTTGGGATGCTGTTTCTCCTACTGCTTTATTTGTTGTACCATAACTGCTAATTAAATAATTCTTTGCAGGAGGTTTGCAAATTTTGCAAGGTGTAAGATGATATTCTGATACATCACTATCGTTTAATTTCAATTTTTCTGAAACATTTTCAACCATTCTACAAGTGGATAAGTGATACTTTTTTCCTGACGGAGTTTTGTAAATATCCTGTGCATTAATACCAATGCTTGTAAGAATTGAAATAATAATTAAGCCAAACTTCATAAATATTTTATTTTATATAAAAATTAAAAATTTATTGAGTTTCATAATTTTCCATTTACCTTTTAAATTTCAATCATATTCTTCTAGTTTAGATAGATAAGGATAACTGTCATCTTCTCTGCACTCAAATATATGATTTATAGTTGTTATATTTAAATAGAGCCAGGTAATTTTAGATGTGTTGCCTGATAATTCAAAAAAAGTGAAGTTTTTATAATTTGTTGGGCATTATCGAAGGTGGTGGTGGAAATTATAGGGTATATAAAAAAACATCATCAAGCAACATATTTTGTTTTATTGGGTCTTGATATGTAGAGGGTTAAATATTGTGAATATATTTAAAATATTACTCTCTGTATTTTTTAACCAATAAATTTAATATTATGAGTAAGAAAAAAATTAATCCAAAGGACAATGCGGCCAATCAGGGAAATGCAAACAAAGGTAAACCTGGAACCAACAAGGCTTATGATAAAGCGCAGGGTTAAGTTCTTTTAGTTAAAATATAGTCATATAAAGATAAATATGGACAAATATTACTATATTTGCATTATGAAACTATCAAAATGGGCCAAACAGCAAGGTGTAAGCTACCGCACAGCTTGGCGACATTTTAAAAATGGGAAAATCAAAGGAGCCTAT
>Ga0114957_1002703_pt1 | contig 16573 bp, 13 predicted proteins | sample BantaG_FD_87175 | JGI IMG/M metagenome (GOLD analysis project Ga0114957, IMG submission 87175) | Marine algal microbial communities from Bantry Bay, Ireland - BantryBay_4 metaG | ecosystem: Host-associated > Algae > Red algae > Unclassified | place: Bantry Bay, Ireland | collected 2014-11-21 | reverse complement strand
GATTGCTGAATCACTTACTAACCTTGTCTGGGCACCGCTCAAAAGTGGTCTCAAGTCTGTCTCTCTCTCAGCTAATTGGATGTGGCCATGTCGCAATCCAGGTGAAGATGCAAGACTCTATGATGCAGTAGAAGCAGCAGCACAATTTGCCATCGAGCTCGGAATTAATATCCCGACTGGAAAAGATTCGCTTTCGATGAAGCAGAAGTATAAGAAGAAAACAGTCATTTCACCGGGTACTGTCATCATTACTGCTGCAGGTCAATGCAATGGAATCAGTAAGGTAGTCGAACCAGTAGCTCAGGTTGGTGGTGGTAGTCTCTACTATATCAACTGCTCACAAGATGCTTACAAATTGGGTGGATCAGCTCTAGGACAAGTGCTTAATACTATAGGTAAACATGCACCAACATTAACTAATGCAACTTACTTCAAGGATGTATTCAATGCCATCCAAGATGCAATCAAGGCAGGGTTAGTGACTGCAGGGCATGATATCTCAGCGGGTGGTCTCATCACTACATTACTCGAGCTTTGCTTTCCATCAACTAAAGTAGGAGCAAAGTTAGATCTCACAGGTATGGATACAGATGTGATCAAGTTGCTCTTTTCAGAAAATGCAGGATTGGTTGTACAGGCTCAAGCTGGAATAGAAGAGCTATTCTACTCAGCTGGAATTCAGTATAAAAAAATAGGTGAAGTTGTAAAGGGCAAGTCACTTCAGATCACACATGAGTCTGGAAATCACAAGTTCAAAATCAAGCAGCTGAGAGATATTTGGTATGAGACATCATACTTACTAGATATCAACCAAAGCGGTAAGAAAAAAGCAAAGGAACGTTACAAGAATTATAAGGCTCAACCGCTCAAGTACACCTTCCCAACAGACTTTGATGGGAAGTTACCGCGGAAGGCTACTGAAAGACCTCTCGCTGCTATTCTCAGAGAAAAAGGAAGTAACTCTGAACGAGAAATGGCAAATGCTCTATATCGAGCAGGATTCGATGTCAAGGATGTCCATATGTCAGACCTCATCTCAGGGAGAGAGACGCTAGAAGATGTAAGATTTTTGGGAGCAGTTGGAGGATTCTCAAATAGTGATGTGCTCGGTTCAGCCAAAGGTTGGGCGGGAGCTATCAAGTATAACTCAAATGCTAATCAAGCAATCAAAAACTTCTTTGATAGAAAGGATACGTTATCAGTTGGGATTTGTAATGGTGCTCAACTTTTTATGGAATTAGACTTGATCAATCCAGATCAGAGTGAAGGCGGAAGACTCAAACATAATGATACTGGCAAACACGAATCAGCATTTACTTCAGTGACAATCAAAGAGAATAGTTCAGTCATGCTCTCTAATCTTGCTGGAAGTACACTTGGGATTTGGATCTCTCACGGAGAAGGAAAGTTCACCCTACCAATGGAAGAAAGTGATTACAATATTGTGGCGACATACGGTTATTCTAGTTATCCATCTAATCCAAATGGAAGTGATTATAATGCTGCGATGCTCTGTAGTGATGATGGTAGACACTTGGCGACGATGCCACACTTTGAGAGGTCAATCTATCCTTGGAATTGGGCACACTACCCTACTGATAGACAGACTGACAAGGTCTCACCTTGGATTAAGCCTTTTGAGAATGCAAGAGCTTGGTGCTTGGAGAATAAGTAGAGTAATCTCTTAACCAGACCAACCTTCTCTATCGAGGCTTCTATATTGTATCGCTTCTGCTAAGTGTTCGATTGAGATATCATCAGAACCTGCGAGGTCTGCTGCTGTCCTAGCGACTTTTAATATTCTATCGTATGCTCTTGCTGAGAGTTGGAGTTTGGTCATTGCTGTCTTGAGTAGGACGGCACCTGCTTGATTGATTTGGCAGACTTCTTTGACCATATTGCTCGGCATCTGAGCATTGCAGAAGATGTCTTTGTAATTTTTGAACCTCTCTTCTTGTACTAACCTTGCTGTAATTACCCTTTCTGAAATATCAGCACTTGTCTCTTCAGCCGGTTTGAAGTCAGCTAACTCATCATAGGATACTGGCGTCACTTCAACATGAAGGTCAATCCGATCGAGTAGTGGACCAGAGATTTTATTGAGATACTTTTTGACTATCCCGGGACCACAGACACACTCCTTATCTGGGTGATTATAGTATCCACAAGGACATGGATTCATCGAAGCGATGAGCATGAAGGATGATGGATATTCTACCGTCATTTTAGCTCGACTGATCGTCACTCTTCTTTGCTCCATCGGTTGTCTGAGCACCTCTAATACTGATCGCTTAAACTCAGGGAGCTCATCTAAGAACAAGACACCGTTGTGAGCTAAAGAAATTTCACCTGGATGAGGATTAGAACCACCACCGACTAGTGCTACATCACTCACGGTGTGATGCGGTGACCTAAATGGTCTCACTGTCACAAGTGATGAGTCTTCAGGTAGCAAGCCAGCTACTGAGTGAATCTTAGTTGTATCGAGTGCCTCATGGAGAGAAAGTGGAGGTAGGATCGTTGGCAATCTCCTCGCGAGCATCGTTTTACCTGCTCCCGGAGGACCAATTAATATCGCATTATGTCCACCTGCTGCAGTGAGTTCAAGAGCTCTTTTAATATTCTCTTGTCCTTTCACATCTGAGAAGTCAACTCGATATTCATTCTGAGTGTCTTGAAAGAGTTCTCTTGTGTCATAGATGATTGGTTCCATTTCAGACTTCCCTTCTACAATAGCGATTGCCTCTACGAGTGATGAGACACCATAGACATTGATATCATTAACAATCGCTGCTTCTTTGGCATTCTGTGTAGGAAGGATAAATCCTTTGAAGCCACTCTTCCTTGCTTCTATACTGATGGGCAGAGACCCTTTGATAGGTCTCAATCCACCATCAAGTGAGAGTTCCCCCATAATCATGAACTCTGCTAGTTTTTCAGAGTCAATCTGACCCGTGGCAGCTAAGATACCAAGTGCTATAGTGAGATCATATGAAGAGCCTTCCTTACGAATATCAGCGGGAGCTAAGTTGACCACAATCTTGAGTCTTGGCATCTTGTAGCCTATATTTTTGATTGCTGCTTCTATTCTTTGAAAACCTTCTTTGACAGCGTTGTCTGGTAGACCAACCATGAAGTAAAACTGCTTTCCAGCAGCTACTTGTCCACCAGAATTCACCTCTACGGTAATTGTTTGTGCTTCGACACCTTGTACGGCACTCGCATATGTTTTTACAAGCATAGTTTACTTACTTTGATACCTAACAAGGTTAATAATACTGTTTGTCGTTGACTAAGCTAACTTTTCTTGTTAAGTGTTGTTACATTTGTTGTTCTATAATTAATATTCCATGATCAAGACAGATATTCTAATTGTTGGAGCTGGGCCAGTTGGTCTGTTTACAGTATTCGAAGCAGGCCTTTTGAAGCTCAAATGCCATCTCATAGATATCCTACCTCAAGTAGGTGGACAACTTTCTGAAATCTATCCTAAAAAACCAATTTACGATATTCCTGGGTATCCATCGGTATTAGCAGGTGATCTTGTTGACAATTTAATGGAGCAGATAGCACCATTTAAGCCAACTTTCACTCTAGGTGAAAAGGCAGATGAGATCGTTCAGATTGATAAAAAAATGTACCAAATGACAACCGATAAGGGTACAGTCATCCAAGCACCGGTCATTGCCATAGCCGGTGGTCTAGGTTGCTTTACTCCACGTAAACCACCGATAGAAGGAATAGAAATATACGAGGATAAAGGGATTGATTATATGGTCAGGGACCCAGAAAAATATAGAGATAAGACCCTTGTTATCGCAGGAGGTGGGGACTCAGCTTTGGATTGGACGATAGAACTTTGTGATATTGCTAAAAAAATAATTCTCGTACATAGAAGGACTAGCTTCAGGGGAGCTCTTGACTCTGTAGATAAGGTCATGGCACTTGCACAATCTGGTAAGATTGACCTCATTACAGAGGCGCAAGCCATAGGACTGAAAGGTGAAGGGTCATTGAGTCATGTAACACTTAAAACAAAGCAAGAAACGAAAGATATTGAAGCAGATTACTTTATACCCCTCTTTGGTCTTACTCCTAAATTAGGACCTATTGCTGAGTGGGGACTCAATATCAATCGTGGAGCGATAGAGGTGAATACGGAGGATTACAGTACAAATGTACCGGGCATCTATGCTATTGGTGATATCAATACCTATCTAGGCAAACTTAAGTTGATTCTTTGTGGTTTCCATGAAGGAACTTTGATGGTCCAATCTGCATTTAAGTATATCTACCCTGACCAAAAGTTGAGCTTTAAGTACACAACTGTCTCAGGTGTCAATGCATTCGAATAAGATAAAATGGACGATAACACGATAAACATCACTATAATTGATCGAGAGGAAGTAGAGCATCCAATAGAAGTGCCTACTGACATGAATCTCAATGTGATGGAAACAGCAAAAGCATCTGACCTTCCAGTTGAGGGAACATGTGGAGGAATGGCTCTCTGTGCTTCTTGTCACTGTTATATAATCTCAGATCACGAACTCCCTCCTGCCTCAGATGATGAAGAAGACATGCTCGATCAAGCCTTCTTTGTTGAAGAGAATAGTAGGCTAGGTTGTCAGATCAAAATAGTAGATAATATTAATGGACTCATCGTCAAGTTAGCTCCAGTAGATTAAGGTTTCAAAAATTGATATAGAATGAACTCAATTACTCTTAAGACTAACAAGAATCTTAATAACTACATGTGTACCAATGCAAAAGGTCACACAATCATTCTTGGTAATGATGGAAATTCAGTAGGTCCCATGGAAAGTGTGCTGATGGCCATAGCAAGCTGTAGCACAATTGATATCGTAATGATCTTAGAAAAGATGAAACAACAAATAGATGACATAGAGGTCACTGTTGGTGGAGAACGAGCAGCTGAGATTCCAAAAGTGTATAAAAAAATCAAGGTCCATTATAAACTCTACGGAAAAATCAAAGAAAAGAAGGCAGAACAAGCTGTCAATTCTTCGATTGAAAAATACTGTTCTGTTGCATTAATGATTAACAAAACAGCCGAGATTACGGCAAGTTTTGAGGTAATTGAGAGTTAGAATATTGTATTATGTAATTAAGAATAAAGCTTAATCATTTGTCCTGCTCGGCAGTGGCTTTCTGTTTCTGCATTTTTTTGATGAGTCGCTGAGTATAGAGTACCTGCATATCCATTCCAGATGTGAGATCGAGCACAGTTGGCTCGTATTCTACAGTTGGAACAACTCCTTCCATTTCTTCATTGTAACAAGTGTTGAAGTTCTTTACTGTTGACATGCCAACTCCTACACCAGTTCTAATCAATCTTTGAAAGATAGCATTTGCTCTAAATATCTTTGTACCTCCTGTTTCATTTCCAACGATAATACCCATCTTATAGCATTGAAATGTTGCTGCAAAACTAGACGCTGCTGAGTAAGAATCCCTATTTGTTAACAGGTAGCAATCACCTGTAAATTCATACTCTCGCGTAATTGGACTTTCATTGAAGAAAATTTCTTGATTAACGTAAGAGCCAATCTCATTTCTCATGATAGAATTGATATCAATATAGTATAAATCAGTGTTAATAAATGGTTTGTTATCTCGCAGGTAAGGTATCTTTTCCCTGAGGTAGTTGCGATACGTTTGACTTACTTTGAGAGCTGACCTTGCTTGTGTTTTGAAGTGAGTCTCTGAGATATAATGGAAGAGTCTTGATGATATTTTAGGCCAACCTCCAAAATTCTCTCTAACATCAATGATTAATGAGTGTATTTCTTGATTAGAGATTTCTTTAAATGTTTCATGCAGAAAAAAATCATAAGCCTTGAGACTATTAGCACTAAATGCAAACAAAGTTAGTTTTCCGACTCCATCTGCAATTTTTTCATACTTATATGGCTTTCCTTTAGACATTAAAATATCCCTTTCTTCCTTGTTTTCTTTCATGTAACTTTTATAGCTTTTGTACTCCATATTAGATACCGTGATTGTCTGTTTTTCAGTATTAAAGTACTGAATCTCAGTATCATGAGAGTAGCCAAAAGCAAGATAGAGATACAGTTCTATGCTATTATCAATCTTTGTGTTTCGAAAATGTTTTAACTCGTATGAAATGTAAGGATCGATCAAATTGAGAAAACTGTCTACTGTAATCCCATTAATTAATTCAATTTTTGATTTAATAGGAATTGGACCATCATTATAGCTTTCAATAATATAAAGTTCATCATCATTTGATAGGTAGCATTCATATGGAAAAGCTCCATATTCCTTTCTCTTATCCAACAGCCAATTTTCTGGAGGATAAACACTTGAATGCCCATCTTTAATAAGAGCTATTGTCGATGCTACATTCTTGTAAAACTCAAGTTCTGATATTGGCTGAGTAAAAGATGCTAACACCTGTCGTGTAAAAGTTTCGAAGTCCTCTTGAGAAATGTGGGTATATGGATCAGGATGAGCCTCGATATAGCTAATTGCTATTTCATAATCTTTTTTGACTTTATCAACTGAGTAAAGCTTGCTCTCTTGAGCAACCACGGAATTTGAAAAGATGAATGCAAAACAGAGACAATAAAATATGCTGTACCAGTATGAGATTTTCATTGCTTGAATCTTAAGCGATTAGGAATGACTATTAAAGTAGAATATGAAAATTAAATAGCCTACATCTGACTCTAAAGTAAATATAAATTAAAAAAGGGACCAAACTCAGTTGTTTGATCCCTTTTATCTATAATCTAAAAGTGTTTGGGCGATTTTAATGTGCATTTTTAAACGTCTGCAACATTCTCTTGATAGTCAGCGACGACTCTCACTATCTGATCAATACTATCTCTCTTGAGATATTTACGATGGTAATCATATTTATCAGCAATAGCTAGAATAGTTTCTAAATGCTCTTCATCATAGATAGCATAATACATCTCCACTCTATTAGTAGGTAATCTCAATGTATTTATTTTATTGCTGACTATTCTGTCCGTCTTATACATTGGATTTAATCTTTTGAGGGACTGTAAATCAAGATTGAGGACATTACTCACATCAATGAGTGACAAATTTTCTTCTGGAACAACTGTTTCAGTATCTTGGAATACATCTTCATAACCTCTTGGTGTAAGGTTGTGTGTGTGGTAGTAATTCATCAGATAAGAAGCAGCAATTACTCTAGGGATATACTTTTGTGTCTCTTTAGGCAAATGTTTTTGCATGCCCCAGTAATCAGTCTTTCCTGATCTTCTGATTGCCTTTCTAATATTTCCAGGACCACAATTATATGCTGCAATCGCAACAGTCCAATCACCAAATTGGTCATAAAGGTCACTCAGGTATTGTACTGCTGCCTCTGTTGCCAATTCTGGATCAGCACGTTGATCAACATCTCTATCTTTATGTAGATTATACATTCGACCTGTCGCAGGCATAAATTGCCAAAGACCGTAGGCTCCAGACCTTGATTTTGCGGTAGGTCGCAACATAGATTCTATTACAGCTACGTATTTAATCTCTTGTGGGAGATTTTTTTCTCTTAACTTCTCTTCAAAAAGTGGGAAGTATTGCATTGCTCTTCCAAGGAGAGCTTCAGTACTCTTTCTACTAGAGACTGTATACTGTAGTATTCTAGACCTGACTTCCGAATCGAATCCGATGTCAAGTACACCAGTCAGATTGTTCAATCTAGACTTAATAAGCTCCGTTTGAGGCCTTTCGCCGATACTTTCAAAGTTCTCTTCACTTACTGTACTCACATGAGCAAGTAGGTTGAGAGAGGTCATAAGGATTACAGAGCTTATTGTAATTATTCTTACAATTAAGCTATAGTTCATAGGATTAATAATTTTAACTCTTCTGAGTTGAGTTGCTTAGTGTAATTTAAAATGTTAAAAAACGTATTCGGATATATGTAATTATTTCTTAATATATTGTTCGGGTCGCAAATATACACTCATTAGTATAAAAAATGCAAGAATCATATTATTTATTTATTTAATATAATACTTCAAATTTTATGCCAAGATTTATACTTAATACTGTAACAACATTTTAATTCTTGGTTTAAAGCCGCGAATATAGTTGCAATGACAATTTCATGCTTACGAACCCCTACTTTTTTTAAAATTTTATGATTATTTTTTGATTTGGTAGACGCCTACCTTACTGTTATTGTTTGCAACAATAACTTTACCATTGCTCAATAAGGAAAGGTTGCGAACCTCTTGATCGGCTAAGAAGCCTGATTGGTGCGGGGCTAAAGTCTGGTAGCTGCCTGATTGACTGCCCAATAAGATAAGACCTGTACCACTATCTGATCGAGTAGTCTCTACCTCAGCGCCATATTGGTTACCTGCACAGATGATATCTTTGTTTCTATCTCCATTGACATCTGTAACTATAAATCCATAAATTGGCGAGAGTTGTGTCCCTGAAGGAAGAGTTGAAGATTTAAATGTTCCAGAACCATTATTTTTCAATAATAAATGTCTAAACTCATTTACTTCCAAATGAAGAGCTGAATCAAGTTTGTCTCCATAAATATCTCGAAGATCAGCATGAGCATACTCAGTAAATGTTGGAAATTTCTCTGAGACAAATGGCATTTGCTCAGTAGAGCAGACCTTTCCTCTAATCGGCAGAAACCGATCATTAGAATGCTTAGCGAGTACGATATCGTATGTCCCGTTATTGTCAAAATCAGAGGCATAACAATGAAAAGGCTTCTCTGCGCTTGCTTCGAACTTGTAATTTAGACCCAAATTGCCACACAAGAGGTCATTGTCTCCATCACTATCTATATCTTGTATTGCAACACAATTCCACCAACCACTGGTGTTAGGTATGGTTTGAGTTGTGAGTTTGCTTTCATCCTTGTTTAATATGGTAATTGGCATCCACTCACCTACAATGACTACTTCTTCTTCAGGATCACTATCTATATTACCTACTGCAATATCGGTAATCATCCCCATGGTCTTAAGCTCAGGGCAAAACTGATCTATTTTATCTACATAATTTCCATTTTCCAATGTGTAGATATAAGACCGAGGTGCCATCGGATAACGGTTGGCAATTACACGACCACCGAGAATAATCTCTAAGCTCCCATCACCATCTATATCCGTGGTCGCGATACTAGCAACATTAGACTTCAATGACACTGATTTGAAGCTTTTGACTGAGCCATTCTCTCGGAGATAGTTAATCTTAAGCACTTGGTAAGCTGATCCATCGAGATACTCATATGAGCCACTTGCAACGATAAGGTCTTTGACTCCATCGCCATTCAGATCAGCAAAGTGAGCAGCTACATCTTCGTTTTCAGCATCATACATTGGTAGCGACGTATTATGCTCCCCATTATTTGAAATATAGTATGCACTCTTCTGTCCCTTAGCACCACCGATGAAGACCTCTTCCAATCCGTCATTATTAATATCAGCTACTGCAAGTGCAGGACCAAGATTAGAGAGCTTATGTGGAAGAAGTATTTGCTCTTTGAGATCATTATAATCATTTTCTTTATGTTCGAATTGTGAGAGTTTATTTCCTATCACTGAACTTACGAGTTGATTTTTTGTATCCGGATAGAGTGTACCTTGTGAGGCAGTTGGCTCATAGGCCAAGGTATGACTCTTGTTAGCCTTGAGCTCACCAGATTGAGTGAGCTTGCCATCAGGCCACAGTATCTTTACTGAATTAACTGAATTATCTCCACCAAGTCCAAATGTAGCAATAGGTGGCATGCTTGACATCATACCCCGCGATGTCATTAGAGTCTTACACTGCTGCTTGGGACCTTGTTGAATACAGATTTTTGCTCCGACTCCATGAGCATTACTTGGAGGTCCATCGAGTTTTATATTAAGCCAATTACCAGCATTCTTTGATGTATTCTTATAGACAAATGCCTCTTCAAGCATATTATTGACAACTAGATCAAGGAGACCATCATTGTTAAAATCAGCAATAGCTGCACCATTAGAATATGATGGACTAGACATACCAGCTTGCGAAGCAATATTGGTATATGTATTATCACCATTGGCATGGAAGAGGTAGTTAGGGAGTGCTTCTGAGGGTAGATAGCTCATCACTTCCTTCATTTTTGCTTTGAGCTCACTTTGGGGAACATTAGTGAGCTGACTTCTCATCTTGTCACTAAAGTCTTTGTCTATGATATCTCGATAAATCCCATTAGTTACAAAGATATCTTTGTAGCCATCTAGATTGAAGTCTTCAGCTAGGACTGACCAGCTCCAGTCCGTCTTATCTATCCCTGCAAACTGACTAATTTCTGAAAAGGTACCTAAACCAGTATTGAGGTGGAGCATATTATGCATGTACTGGTTGTTATAGTCATTCTCCACCATAGAGGCGAAAAAGTCAGGATCTGACATACTCATCGTACGCCTTGATCTTACATAGTCTTCAGGAGCCATATCAAGTGATATGATATCATCATACCCATCATTATTCAGATCCGTAGCATCACTTCCCATTGAAAAGAATGAAGTATGCTTTAGATATTCACTTGATTTTTCAGAAAATGTGCCATCTTGATTGTTGATATACAGCAAATCTGGACCAGCAAAATCATTGGCAACATAGATGTCTGGATAAGTATCTTGGTTGAAGTCTCCAATACTCGCATTAAATCCAAAGAAGACTTCTGGGATTATTCCTGCTTGATAAGTGACATCTACCATAGGGACATTACTCCCATCATTCCGATAGAGTCGATCTTGCCCTCCATAACTCTCTACTAACTGAGGTTTACTTGCTATTTCTTGTTTACTGATAATCTGATTACCGATGGCGAGATTACTTACCGTATTGACTTGAAAGAGATCAAGGTCTCCATCTCGATCATAGTCAAACCAAACACCTTGAATCGAATTGCCAGAGTCAGCTATTCCATGCTTAGCAGCTTGCTCTACAAATTGAAAATTGCCCTTATTGATTAGTAGTCTGTTTTTTTTGTATTGCTTAGGCATTCTGGGAGGTCCTGTGTAACAGAGGTAGATATCCAATAGACCATCTTGATTGAAATCTACAACAGACACACCTGTACCCATCGCCTGTTGATTAAATAAATTATTGGGCAGTGTAATAGCTTCAAACTTAAAGTCTCCAAGATTTTTGTACATCTGAGGTATTCCCTTACTACTTTGAAAAAAGATATCTACTTTTCCATCATTATCAAAGTCCTGGGCAGCAACTCCTGCTCCGATGTACACATGATTATAAACAAAGAAATTAAAGTTGGGATCCAGCTCGTTGATAATGTTCTTGAATGACACTCCACTCTCCGAGCTTGGAATAGCTGTGAAATCCGCCTGACTGAAGTCTTTGGAAGTTTTTTTTGTATTTGATTGACCTGGACTAATTACTGAATCAGTATTCTGATCAGAACCACAACTCCACGTCATTCCGAGTAGCAATAACACACTAAAAATATAGGAGAACTTCAACCAAGAAAAATAGAGCTTCTTATTCATAGGGTAAATATATAACCCTAGAAGGGAATCAATTCCAAAATCACATCCTTTTCTATTAGGATTGAGCACGCTTCCATGCCCAAAGGTAGAATGAAGCGGTACTTCGGTATGGCTTCCAGTTCTCTGCTACTGCTATCATCTCAGATTTGGCCATTTTCTTCTCTTCACTGATTTTGTAAAGTGTTCTCAAAACTTGAGCTATTGCCAGGTCTTCATAAGGTAATACATCTTGCCGTTGGAGGTAGAACATAAGTACCATCTTGACCGTCCAGACTCCAACTCCTTTGATGGTAGTCAAATGTGTGATGACTTCGTCATCGTTGAGAGTAGCAATAATCTCTTCAATATTCTTATTCTCGATAAAGTATTCTGCAATATTGAGGAGATACCCAGCCTTTTGCCTCGACAATCCACAGGATTTGAGTTCGTCAACACTAAAATTGGATACTTGGTTTGGGAGATAGTCCCACCCTACCAAATCTCTAAACCTCAGATAGACGGCGTCCGCGGCTTTGACAGAAATTTGCTGATATACTATCGCTGCTGAAAGTTCATGGTAAAGAGAATCTTGTGTTGCAAAGTCATCTAAACTTAAAGTGTCAAGTAAGTTCTTCATAATTGAATCTTGACTCAGGACTTCATAGACATTATCTGCTTGCATAGGGTTAAGTATAGAGTGTTGCAATCAATTTACGTGCAGTGGCATGATTTCTAAATTCACAAAGATAGATTCCTTGCCATGTACCGAGTGCTAATTGCCCATCAATAATTGGGATTTGTATTGACGATCCAATTAATGCTGCCTTGATATGAGCAGGCATATCATCAGGTCCTTCAAGTGTGTGGACTAACCAAGGCATCTGTTCTGGTACGATGTGATTGATAAATGACTCAAAGTCAATTAACACATCTGGATCTGCGGCTTCATTAATCGTTAATGCTGCAGAAGTATGCTGAATAAAGAGATTCAGAAATCCTTGTGCCGGCAGACTAGGCAATTGACTAAGGACATGATTGGTTATAATGTGATAGCCTCTTGATGAAGGTGGCAAAGTGAATTGATGGTGAGTAATCATAAAAAAATGGTATTCAATGCTAAGTCGAAATTACTTGGCTAAAGATATCTCCATTCTCAACAAGTTGCAAATGACTTCTTTAAAGAAAGGGAATTCCTCTACATTTGCATGTATGCAATCGGTCCTTAACTATATTGAAAGCCTACCAAAGAGTCAATGTGAGATGTTACTCTTCTTGTATGATTATTTTGATGCATTCCCAACTGTAGAGGCTAAATACCGCTATAAAATTCCATTTTACTTTCAAAAAAGTTGGATTTGCTACACAGCTCCAAAAAAAAATGGCGACGTTGAGCTAGTTTTTCTACGTGGTAGTGAGCTAAGTCCCTATCCATTTCTTGAATCTCGAGGCCGTAAGATGGTCAAAGGTATCCTTTACAAGAGTAGAGATGAAATCCTACTAGAAACAATAGAGCCAGTATTAATGGAAGCACTCCAATTAGATCTCACGGTGTCTTATAAATTGAAAAAACTAAAAAAATAGCACTTAAGATGTCAACATACTTCAATAACAAACCAGTTTGGATTACGGGGGCTTCATCAGGAATCGGTAAGGCACTTGCTCACGAACTTTCAAACCGAGGAGCCCACGTGATACTCTCTGCTCGGAGTACTGAAAAACTGCAAGCTATAAAGACAAAACTCTCACATCCAGAAAAGGCAGAAGTCGTTACACTTGATATGTTGGATGAAGAAGCTGTACAAACTGCAGCATTGGAAATACAATCTCGCTATCCCAACCTATTTATGTTGATCAATAATGCAGGAAGGTCTCAGCGGTCTAAGGTGATTGACACTGACTACTCGGTCTATAAAGACTTAATGAGGCTCAATTATTTCAGTGTAGTCAATCTGACCAAGTCGATACTACCAACACTTTACAAAAATAAAACTGGACATATCATCACTCTCTCAAGTGTGGCTGGCAAACTCGGAGCACCTCAAAGATCTGGTTATGCAGCTAGTAAGCATGCACTTCATGGTTTTTTTGATTGTTTACGGTCGGAAGCATGGCACTCAGGTGTTATAGTTACGCTAATCTGTCCAGGATTTGTCAATACACCTATCGCTCACAATGCGGTCGCAGGAGATGGTAAGGCTCTTGGAAAATCAGACCCAGACAATGCAAATGGGATGTCCCCTGATTATGTGGCAAAGGCGATTTGTGATGCTGCAGAAAAGAAAAAAGAAGAGGTATTACTCGGAGGTAAAGAACTGATGGGGATTAGAATTAAAAGGTTCTTTCCTGGACTATTGAGGTCTATCCTCAAAAAGAAATCTAAATAATCAAACGGTAAACAATCAAAAGATTGGAGGTTGAGTTCTTTTTATTTTGGAGTCTACACTTCGACACTTACCTTAGATTGACATGATAATTAGCTATTTTAATTATCTTTGAAAGCGCTAATTAAAGCTCAAATTGAATTTATGAGAATAATAGATAGAATCAAAGACGATAAAGGCCCTCTTGGCAACTATGCCGAACAAACTGAGGGGTATTATATTTTTCCGAAATTAGAAGGTGAACTTTCTAACAGGATGACATTTAATGGTCAAGAAGTAGTCATGTGGTCAATCAACAACTACCTCGGGCTTGCAAATCACCCAGAAGTCAGAAAGGTCGACGCAGAAGTTGCTAAAGATTGGGGGCTAGGCTATCCAATGGGATCAAGAATGATGTCTGGAAATACTGACCAACATGGTGAATTTGAAGAAGAACTCGCTGAATTTGTCAAAAAAGAAGCTGCAGTTCTTGTCAACTTTGGTTATCAAGGAATCATGTCTGCTATAGAGTGTGTAGTGAATAGAAGAGATGTCATAGTTTATGACAAAAACTGTCATGCATGTATCGTAGACGGAGTCAGAATGCACGCTGGAAAGAGATTTTCATTCCTTCATAATGATATGGAAAGTGCAGAGAAACAAATCATTGCAGCAAAAAAGATTGCTGAGGAGCAAGGTGGAGACATCCTTCTCATCTCTGAAGGAGTTTTTGGAATGCAAGGAGACCAAGGGAAGTTAAGAGAACTTGTAGAACTTAAGAATAAGTATGGATTCTGCTTCATGGTTGATGATGCACATGGATTTGGAACATTAGGTGCTACAGGTGCTGGAGCTGGTGAGGAGCAAGGTGTACAAGATGATATTGATATCTACTTTTCAACTTTTGCAAAGTCAATGGGAAGTATTGGTGCTTTCCTCGCTGGAAATAAGCACACAATGCAATTCCTTAAATACAACATGAGATCTCAGATCTTTGCTAAGTCAATGCCTATGACGCAAGTACTTGGTAATAAAAAGAGACTGCAGATGCTCAAGTCTATGCCAGAGCTCAAGGAGAATCTTTGGAAAAATGTCACACTCCTTCAATCAAGATTAAGAGAGGAAGGATTTAACATAGGCAAGACTAACTCATGTGTAACACCAGTCTTCTTGAGTGGCGAAGTACCAGAAGCAACTCACGTAGTCTATGACTTACGAGAAAAGTACAAGGTATTCTGCTCAATAGTAGTCTACCCTGTCATTCCTAAAGGTATGCTCTTATTGAGATTAATCCCAACTGCAACACATACACCAGAAGATATAGAGATTACTATAACCGCATTTAAAGCAATTAGAGAAAATCTTGAAAGTGGTGAGTACAAAAGGAGAGATCTCAAGGAACAAGTACTAGCCTAGTCAATAATGGGATACAACATCAGCGGAATCCAGCAAATTGGTCTTGGTAATGCGTCTGTCTATGATACCTGGGAATGGTATCGATTACACTTCGGTATGGACCTTCCAGTATTTGATGAAGCAGCTGAAGCTGGCCTGATGCTCCCTTATACAGATGGCAAACCACAACAACGCCATGCCGTATTAGCACTTAACTATAATGGTGGTGGTGGAATGGAAATTTGGCAATATACAAGTCGCACACCTGTTGGTCCAACAAATAAAGTCCAGTTTGGTGACCTTGGCATCCTCTGTACCAAGTTTAAGTCACGAGATATCCAATCACACTTTCAGCACTGTGAATCTAATCAGATCAAGTTACTCAGTAAGCTGACTACAGATGGTCATGGTATTCAACATTTCTACTGCGAAGACCCTTGGGGAAATCTGATCGAAGTCTTCGAAGGAAGCGATTGGTTTAATAAGACAGATCACCCTAGTGGTGGTGTCGGGGGTGCTACTCTTGGAGTAACTGATATTGAAAAGTCAGCGGCATTCTACAGAGATATCTTAGGTTATGATAAAGTGATTTCCGACGTGAGTGGTACTTTCAATGACCTCGGTGGATTGCATGCTGATGGCAAAAAATATCGCCGATTATTAATGACTCATAGCAATCCAAGACAAGGAGCATTCTCTAAGCTCTTAGGAAACACTTCGATTGAACTCGTACAATGTCTAGACAGGAAGCCGAATCAAGTCTTTGAAGGAAGATTGTGGGGAGATCTTGGCTACATCCATCTCTGCTTTGATGTGCATGGAATGGAGGATTTAAAGTCTACTTGTGTCAATGCAGGTCATCCGTTTACTGTAGATAGTGCTGAGAGTTTTGATATGGGAGAAGCCGCTGGAAGGTTTGCCTATGTTGAAGACCCAGATGGCACTTTGATAGAATTCGTAGAGGCACATAAGATACCGATCATCAAGAAGTTGGGTTGGTACTTAGACCTTACAAAGAGAGACCCAAAGAAGTCTTTACCTGCATACTTTTTCTCTGCGATGGCTTTGAGTCGTAAGAAGAGTTCAGTGGTATAGTAAGTATTGTAAGCTCTCTTATCTAAGAAAAAACTCCACTTTTCACCTACATCATATCATCTCTATCTCGGTATTGTATCAGATATACATACACTCCTTGGATTCACTTATCGCCATTAGAGGTTTCATCCCGTCAGGGTACGCCGTCATTAGATTGATAGACTAATACCATTTAAATATTAGAATTTCGGTCATATTATAATAGGATTG
>Ga0114957_1002701_pt1 | contig 16582 bp, 12 predicted proteins | sample BantaG_FD_87175 | JGI IMG/M metagenome (GOLD analysis project Ga0114957, IMG submission 87175) | Marine algal microbial communities from Bantry Bay, Ireland - BantryBay_4 metaG | ecosystem: Host-associated > Algae > Red algae > Unclassified | place: Bantry Bay, Ireland | collected 2014-11-21 | reverse complement strand
CTCGAACAGCTTAGAACAGAAAATCCAAATAACGAAAAAGTAGAGAACTACATGACTAGTGCTTATGGTAGCCTTGCGTGGTTCCTCTTATTTACGCAACAGTTTACCGAGGCAGAAACTGCTGCTCGTAAAGCTATCGACATGAGCAAAGAAACAGAATGGGTCAACACTAATCTTGCCTTAGCCTTACTCTACCAAGGAAAACTAGCTGCCGCTAAAACGATTTATCTCCAACTAAAAGATAAACCTTATGGTGACGGTACTTATCAAAAAACTTTTTTAGAAGATTTAGATGCTTTGGAATCCAAAGGAATTACACATCCTGATGTGGAGAAAATACGAGTCCTCTTGAAGGAGTAAAATTTTTATAATTTAGAACTTTCACCCTGTTGCATAAAAAAAATCAAATAAAATAAAACCTGTGTGCATTGGCTTATATTTAACAAAAAAAAGTTGCAGTCTTCACCCAGCAGAATAACATCAACAATGCTCTTACATTTTTTAAATGTAAGAGCATTACTAACAAAAATCTCAACACCATTACAGCGCAAAAAATAAACTCCCTGAACAACTATGGAACCCTTGTAAAGTGGATTTTCGGGCCATCATCTGATATACTAGGGTCAAGGTTACTATCCAACCAAAGCTCATCTCCAAAAGGTTTGGCATCATCCATTCGTGTAATTCCCAAAGGCTCTTCGAAATAATACATATAAAGTTGACCATTGACATTAATAATACTTTTATTCATCCAGTATTGACTGGTATTCATTGATGCCGTTTTGCCTGCCATACTATTAATCATTACTTCATTATTATTATTAAATTCCCAGAAGATCACTTCACTATCAGTAGGATCGGGTTGATTTGAATACACTTGATAAGATTCCATTTTCCACTTTCCAATAATAAGTTTATCTGGATTTATATTCTTTGGAGTTGTTACTGTTGCTTTATTTTTATCAACAATAACTTTTGGTTGAGTAGCACACGATGCTATCATCAACATCAGTAAGAGTCCTAATAGATTGATTTTCATTGGTGTTTATTTATTTGTGATATATAAAATAAAAAAAATATTTTATTTAAAATTACTTTAAGTTCTCCTAAGTTAAGTAAAAAAAGTTAATGTTTACTCATAAAAAGCTCAATTAATATTACCTCCAACTGGTAAATTACTTGGAACACTTTCAGGGATTGTTTTGTCAAAATTTTCATCAGTCAATGTTTTTAAAAAGGCAACAATTTCATCAATGCTTCTACCACGCATGTTTAAGTCTTGTACTTCATCAGCTAGCTGATCAATATCCAATTCACTATTGATGGCATTTTCTCTTTCATCAGAAATATCTTCATAGAAATCCACGACATCCTCTAAAGTTCTAAAAACTCCATTGTGCATATATGGTACAGTCAATTCGATATTTCTTAAAGTAGGAGTTCGAAAATCAAATTTTTCGTTTGCGCCTCTATCCATTACACCATTATGATTCGGAACGCCGATGGTATGTAATTTAAAATCAGACATCATCGCACCCGAATGACAATTGGCGCAACCTACTCTTACAAATCGTTCAAGTCCTTCTAATTCAAAGTTGCTCAAGGCATCTTCGTCACCTCTCATATATTGGTCAAATCTACTATCATTAGCGACAATCCCTCTTTCAAAAGTTGCGATGGCCTGCAGTATTTTATCTTGATTAATTTCATTGGTTCCAAATGCTGATAGAAAAAGAGATTCGTATTCAGCTATAGCGGTAAGCCTTTGGATAATGGTATCCATAATTAGCGATTCATGAATATCTTCTCCTCTCATTTCTTCTTTTGACAACATAGGTTTTAATGCTTGTTCTTCCAGACCTGAAACCCTCAGATCCCAAAACATGGGAGCTTGGTCAGGTCGATAATTTCCTTCATTATCTATTCCGTTAAAAGCGGTATTGATGATAGTTGGGGAATTTCTTTTGATCATCACCCCATTTCCTCTATTAGGTCCAAGACCAATTCCGTGAACACCTTGTGAGAAATCCAAGCCATCTGCATAAGCAAAATCTGGATGATGACAACTGGCACAAGAAATATCCTTTGTACCTGATAAAATAGGATCTCAATAAAGTAGCCTTCCCAAGTTTTCTTTTTCGAGCGAATAAGGATTATTGCTAGGATAATTTACATTTTGAGGTAGAGCACTTAATACCTCGGAAGCATCTTGATTAAAACGGTCATCATTTCGGCAGGATGAAAAAAGTAAGACAGCCACAAAAAGACTGATAGCGAATTTTATAAAGTTCATTTTGTAATATATTTTTAGTGTACGGTGTTGGTGCAAAATGAACAGTAATAGTTGCCTTCTAGTGTATATATTTTTTTATCCTAAAAAGAATCCACCTCATAGGACTAAATTTTTCGTATTTGAGTTTCTATTTTTTCCATAAAAAAAATAGTGACCACTCTTACGAATGACCACTACTTTTTTATTTATCAATTAAAAAATTGATTCCTTTTTGCTTAAAATTATTACTGAGCTACAATCGTAACTTTAATAATATTTTCTTTAGCTTCAACATTTGCAGGAGGATTAGTTACTGTACGAACATTGGTATCAGAATCCACAGCACCTCCATTAGCCGCTCCTTGACGAATAACTTGATTCATACCTGATCCTGGAAATTCATCAACTTCTGTTCCAGCATCATATAAACCTAAGCTACTAGTTACATCACCAGTTGCAGGTGTGTCTCCATTAAACAATGCAATTCCATCTTCAGAAAAAGAATAAAACCAATCATTACTCTGAACAAACATCGTTGCTAATGATAACCGATCACCAGGAGAAGCTGTAATATCGAAAGAGTAACTTCCACCTGGACCAATAGCACTCGGCGTTGATGCTCCTACAGGAGTGTTAAATGCCCCACTAGAAATTACACGATCTTTGCTTGACAATGCTTCAGCCAAATCAGTTGGCGTTCCATCTTCCGCTACCGCTTCAAGACCTTCACCGAAGTCAGTTGTACCAAGTTCAAACAATGGCGTAACCCCATCATCATGAACTGCCCAGACTCCTGGAGACAATGGAACAATCAATCCTGTATTCTCAGTAACTCTTGCTGACTCAACAGTAATAAATCCATCTTCTGCAATATCTTCAACCCCTTCACTTGCTGCAACACCTGTTGTAAAAAATGGATTATCAGCAGTATGTACTGCCCAAACGATAGGAGATACTGGCACAGCTGCAGTAGTACCTGCACCCATTGCTGGAGTAGCAATGGTCATTGAATTAGAAACATTCTCAATTCTAACCAAGAACTCTGTTCCATTTTGATTGAGGACAGTTACTTTAACTACCTCGTTTACATTTGGTAAAGTATTCACTCCATCAGAGTTACCAGTAATCTCAGTAACCACACCATTTTCATCCATACCTACATCACTTGCCATAGCATCTTGTTGTGGTTTTTGACTGGCACTACCAGTCATTTCATTGACCTCCGTACCAGCATCCCAAAGTAATATTTGATCAGTAATATCGGAAGGAGCACTTACTCCTATTGGATTACCTGATGCATCATACAATTCAATTCCTGATTCATCAGGTGCTAAAAATAGGTCATTGGATTGGACGAACATCGTCACAAAAGAAAGTCTTGTTCCTCCGTCACCTGGGGTAACATTTGCTCCTGCTTGAACTGTAAATTCATAAGCATCTCCAGGAAAAATAGGTGCAGGAGCAGTACCACCTACAGGAATTGCCATTTGTCCACTTTGAAAAAAGGATTTTGGAGTCACCACATTTTCAATGGTTACTGTGAAGTTGTTCGATTGTTGGGAATCGTCATCATCTTTACAAGCTGCAAAACTTACAAGCAAAAAAGCGAATAACAATGTCTTTTTAATAATTGTCATAATTTGAGTTTAAAAAAAATTAAAATTAAAATAAGAAGCCTCTTCAAAGAGGTAATCTTCTTGTTATTGAATAGATTAAAAAATTATTATGGTTACTTTTTTAATTGGACTTTTGAATTGATTTAATATTTAATGCGGCAAACTTTCAGGCCTTTGCCCAAAGTCCAAATTTATTCGCACAAAGGTAAGGCGGGGGAATTGGGGAAACATCACGAAATAGTAACATAAGTATCACGCTTCAATTTTTATTATATTTTAATGTGAATTAAGGGTTCAAAGGAGTTGTTTAAGATAGTTGGGAATGCAACAATCTAGGTACATAATTGTATTTATGAAAAGCTCTTATTAGTTTTGCTTTTTTATTTTAATATTTAATCAAATTATATACATGAAACTGTCGAAGTTAAACTTTCTTTCTTTTTTACTTTTGTTTTTTCCCATATCACTTTTAGCACATGGAGTAAGTCTTTCCGATCAAGAAACATTAAGTAATGGGGGACTACTTGCTTATATTTTGGTGGGTGCTAAACATATGGTTACAGGATATGATCACTTGCTTTTCCTAACGGGGGTCATTTTTTATCTTAGTGGTTTTAAAGATATTGTACGTTTTATTACCGTATTTACCATAGGTCATAGTATCACTTTAATAGGTGCCACTTATTTGGGAATCAAAGCAGATGAGCATTTGATAGATGCGGTAATTGCGTTAAGTGTGTTGTATAAAGGATTTGAAAATTTAGGAGGATTTAAAAAATATTTCAAAACGGAATCTCCCAATTTATTATTTATGGTTTTTATTTTTGGACTGATTCATGGATTTGGTTTATCGACAAGGTTGCAATCCTTTGATTTAGGAGCTGGACAGTTTTTAGCAAAAATTGTCTGTTTTAATATAGGAGTCGAATTGGGGCAAATCACCGCTTTAATTCCAATCGTTTTTATTATTTCAAAATGGAAATCGTGGGATAGTTATCAAGTGTTTTATAAGGCAGTGAATTGGTTTTTGATTGTAGCTGGGGTTGGTCTTTTTATTTTTCAAATGTATGGATATTTGAATGGGCATAGTTGATTTAATCCTTGGAAATAACCCCTCGAGCTGCACAACACCATTGCGTAGCAATGGCATAAGCGGGTATGAGTATGACTTTATGATTCTTTTCCTTAACAATACAAAAACAAAAATCCACTTAATCAAAAAGATTAAGTGGATTTTGTTTTTTTTCTATGAACCTAAGGTTCATGAAATGTTAAACACAAGCTCTAAGCAGCTCTGTGTGCGCATTACTTACGCTTAATTTTTAAGGATAACTATTCGCTGTGTTTCATTGAAGTGTTCTCCTCTCACTTGAAGAAAGTAACTCCCATTTAATATTGATTCAGTACTTAGCCTATAAGTACTTTGTCCCATAGGCAGTACAGTTGGAGCTAATAATTGTTTGACAATTTTACCAGTCATATCAAAAATAACGATTGAAATTTTTTCTTCTTGTAAAAGATTAAGGCTGATGGTCGCTTCATCTGCCAATGGATTGGGATAGATCAATAGCTCTCCTCCAAATAGGGGTTCTGAAGTCCTATCTTCTACTTCATCATTTATAATCATTGCTGGAGTTTGATCACATGCTTCAATTCTCAGAAGCATATCTCCGGCTGAAAGAGTTACGCCATCCAACAAAGTAATACCATGACCAGCAGTCAACTCAAAATTTGTTGCTATTTGTGTGCTAGCAATAATAGTTGCCTCATTTTCAACTGCTGTTAATCCTGATGGTAATATGGCAAAAGTATGATCTCCTAGGAAATCGCAGATTAAATCTGTACCACCTGTGCCACCACCACCTGTAGGACCGGTATCCCCCATGTTACCTGCACCACCAAACGTACCACTCGCTCCTACAAATGAACCAGATATAAAATAACCGTTAATGCTAGTGTTATATACATCTCGGGATTGAGTTCCGCCTATTAGGGTGTTCGTATCATCAGCATTTCCAATGGGAGAAGCGGTGGATTTGAATACTAGAAAATTATCAATAGTTACATTTTCGCCATGATTGGTAATCCAGTTCTGTATTTCAGCATCTGTATAGTAAAGCGACACTTCATAAGTAGCAGATGATGCATTCATTGTAGGTTTAATTTCAAACAGTTTTGATGCTGCTTCTAACCCTGTTGCTACATTTGAAAAATCAATCGAGGAACCTCCAGCCCCATTTATTACCTCTACGTCAGTACATCCCAATGGTAAATTACCATTCACTATTTTAAGCATTACTTCGCCGCTGGTCGGATTATAAAAATATATAGTTTCATTAGCTCCTATTTCTCTAGAATCTACACCAGTAATAGCTGTTTGAATTTCTGCAGCAGTTTGTTCATCACCTTTTAAAACTACATTGTCTATTGCAAAAGGAGTAGTACCTACCCCTCCATCGTTTTGCCATGAAAAACCTATAAAAAAAGGTATCCCTTCTAAAAAAGAGGGTAAATCATAAGAAATTGTAGTCATATTAGGTTGAGTGTGTAAAGGAGAGGTACCGGGAACCCGTAGAAAATTCACGCCGTCCAAAGAATAAACAACTTCTCCAAAATCGAAAAGTCCATTTGCTGCTTCTCCGATACATTTCCAATCAAAGGTCAAGTCGAGGTTAGTAAAATTACTAGCATCAATTGCTTGAAAGAGAATGGTTTTAGAGTCATTATTTTGGTCATAAGTAAAAGTTATGCCATTATCACTAATGTGTGCGGTACGTGTCATATTACCAGTTTCAGCGGTTGCAGTACTGAATATCCAATTGTTTGCACTAGGAGTTGGGCTAATCATACTCCAATCTGCATCGTCAGCAGCATTTTCAAAATTTGCATTAATCAATTCTACATCTAAATTTAAAGCTGCCATACTAGGTACGAAATCATCGTCTTGAATAGTAAGGGTATGCGTCAAAAAATTATTATTTAAAATGCCACCTCCAGATACGGCAGTAATGGTAATAACCGCGTCCTCGTTTCCTTCAATAAGGGCATCTGAGTTTATATCTAAAGTCAGCAGTTGCTGATCGGTAATACCTGCTGGGAAAGTTACTGTATTCGTTACGGTGTAATCCGTACCATCTGTGGCAGTACCTGAATAAGAGAAAGTAACCGTAGAAGCAGTAGGAGGTGCAAGCGCAATTTTTAAAGGAATATCGAGGGTAATCATACCACAATCTGTTTCCTCAACGATACTAGAAGACTCCTCTACAAAAGAAATCCAAGGTTGTGCTGGCTGACATTTTGTAGAAGAATTTAATATTTCTCTTCTTGGAGAACCCTGCCCAGTATCTCCCATTACAATCCGCATTCGGTCTCTTTGCTGATTGGTAAATAGCGTCATACAAGCATCATCAGAATAATCCATATAATTCTCAACCATATCTCTTGGGTTATTTAGACCAAAGTAACCATTCGGATCAGAGTCATCACAAGAGTTAGCATCTACATCACAATCACCATTGCTATCGGCAGCATTAGGAGTATCTGCACAAAAGTCATCTGCTGTACAATCCCCATCCCCCCAAATATGTCTTAAACCCAACCAATGTCCCACCTCGTGTGTACCTGTTCTACCTAAGTTATATGTTGCATGAGAACCGGGAACCATTTCTCCTCCAACAGTAGTATATAAACAAACGACTCCATCTGTATCTGGATCACCATTCCCTGTACCAACCCCATCTAAAGTAGGGGCTTCTGGAAATTGCGCATAGCCTAAAATAACCCCTCCTCCTAAATCAGCAGACCAAAAATTCATATATTCGTCAGGATTCCAGATGGTATTTCTTTTGACCACATCGTCAAAATCTGCGATAGTATAAACTCCTGCTCCCAAAGGAGGATTATTGGTAAGTGCATTAACACGGTTAACCCCTTCTTGGGCAAGCGTATTTTCCTCTGGGTCACGCAAAACTGGACAAAACTCAATTAGAATATCAGCTGTATCAGCATACATTGCATCGTTGTTTCCTCCAAGTGTTCCTGCAATTCTTCTGAAATCACGATTGAGTTGTTCAATCTGATCCAATACATGAGCATGAGAAATATTAGTACCTGTTCCTTCGGCTTCTCCTCTATGAATGACATGTATGACCGTAGGAATGGTAAGTACCATCGTTGACTGTCCTTGTTGGGCTGCCTTTTGTCGTAAGCTTGTCACCTTATCCCCCATCCAACGTTCAAAGTCTCTATCTGGTTTTTTTACACCTTGTTCCTGTAAATATTTATTATATTCTACGGTATGACAACGACTGAATCCATCCTCGTCTACATGTAACAAGTGTTCTTGAGCTTGTACAGATGTAAAACAAATGGAAGCAAAAAATAATAGTAAAAATCTCAATTTATTCATAATGATAAAGTTTGGTATTGGTAATTGTTATAATATATAGGGAATGTAAAAAAAATCCAGTAATTCATCACTAAACTCCTGCTATTTTTTACTTTCGTTTGAAAGTAGTATGTATTTTTGGTAAAAATAGCCCCATCTGATTTTCGGAAGGATACCAGCAAAAAAATGAAAACTAACAGATCATAGAGGAAGTCTAGCTCCAACAACTTCCCCCATTCACAAACCGAAACATTTTTATCGCGAGGAAAGAAATTTTATTTTAAAATATTATATTTACTACAACGGAAATAGAAATCTTTCAAAATAAAAATTTATGAGTAACAAAATAACCTTTTCTCTCCTCTTCATTTTATCATCGTTTTTATGGTCCAACTGTGCTTCTAATAAAATGATAAAAAAACAAAAGTCTAATAAAGAAGTGGTGAAGCTATGGTTTGAAGAAGGTTGGAATAAAGACAAAACGAAGGAACTTGTGCCCACCTGTTTTGCTCCTGATTGGGAACAGAGTGATTCATTTTTACCCGACCAAATAACTGGACATGAAGGAATGTATCAACTGTTAGAAAGGTTTGGTAGTGCGTTTACTGAGATTCGATTTGACCTTACCCATCTCTTTGCAGAAGATAAATTGGTTTGCGTTCGCTATAGTTTGGTAGCCGTGCATACTGGAGCATTTTTAGGTGTAGAAGCGACCAATAAAAAAATTACAACGACTGGAATTGCAATTTATGAAATGGAAAATAATAAAATAAAAGTGACTTGGGGAGAGATTGATTTCCTTGGACTATTGACTCAAATTAAATAACAGAGGTTAATTTTTTCTAATTTATTATCTTTTCTAGGGAGTTGTTCAAAAGTATCGAGCTACCTCTAAGTACAAATTTGATAGAAGAACAGATTAGTTATGAAAGATTACTATTCACTTTTAGGACTGGAGAGAACTGCTACAAAAGCAGAGATCAAAACAAGATATCGTCTTTTAGCTACCAAATTTCATCCAGACAAAAACAGTAATCCTAATTCAGCAGAAAAATTTATAATCATTTCGGAAGCCTACGAGGTGCTCAGTAACAAAAAAAGCAGAGCTAAATATGATTTGATTAGATGGCAGGAACAAAAACAAAAGAAAGAGTCTACCGATTATTTTACTGTAAATGTCCCTACACCTGAAAGTACACGTACCCGTAAAAATAAGTCCCAACAAAAAAGAAGTATAAAATATCATCAAGCTAAAAGTGAGGCTAAAAAACTATTTCAGTTGGTAATGGAAAGTTTTCACATTGTCAGTCGATATGTTCCACACCTACTAGGAATAAGTTTATTAGGATTAATTATGAGTTCGTTATTAAGTCACCTTTTTGATTCATTTGAAAAAGGCTTATTTGTAGGAGTAACCATTGCTGTTTTAATTGCAGCATTTATTTATAGCATATTTTGGATCTTGAAAGATTTCTTTCTAGAATATAAAAAGGACTTAGAGGCGTTTTCTATTTTCTATAAAATATCTCAGAAAAACGCAAATACTATTTCTCTTTCAATATTTGCTCTTGTATTGTTGCTTTATATAATTTTTTTAAAAGCGTACTTTTAACAATAGTTCGGTAATTTTTCATTAATGAAAGTATAGGAAATCACGAACTCCAAATAATTTATAAACGAACTATTGTTAAAAAAAAGATTATACAAAGCAACAACGTAAATTAGATTGATGAGTCAATTAAAAAGTAGCTGCGAGTTGGTTGATTTGAAATTATTTAATTGCTAAGGCATAGTTCAATAATAAATTTACATTCTTGGCTGATTCCCTGTCTGACTGTCGCCAGAGCAGGCAGACAGGGAATCTACGCAAGAATCCAAATTTATTAATGCACTATGCTTAATAATTCAACATCAAAAATCAAAGTAGAATAAGGCCCTATTGCACCACCTGCACCTTGGTCTCCATAGGCTAAGTGATATGGAATAAATAATTTCCATGAAGATCCAACTTTCATCATTTGCAATGCTTCTGTCCATCCTCCAATAACTCCATTTACGGGAAAAGTAGCAGGTTCCCCTCTTTGCACAGAACTATCGAAAACAGTACCATCCAAAAGAGTTCCTGTATAATGAACCGTAACCGTTGATGCTGCTGTTGGCATCTCTCCATCACCCTCTTTCACAACCATATATTGTAAACCTGATTCCGTTACTTTTACCCCTTCACGTGTTTTGTTTTCAGCTAAAAAACTTTCGCCTTGAGCCAACACCGCTTCGAAAGCTGTTTTTTGACTCGCCTGAATCTTTTGACTAATTTCGGCAAATGCTGCCTTAAATTCTTCTTCTTTGATAGGGCTTTCATTTTTGTTCAATGTATCTCTCAAGCCTTCTACTACAGCATCGAAATTCATACCTTCAAAAGGTTTAGCAAGCAATTGACCGCCCATTTGTTTGCCTATTCCATAACTGGCAATATCTTCAGCAGTATTATATTTTTTTGACATAATATATTTTTTTAAATAAATTTCATGAATAAAAATGCAAGAATACAACAAGAAATTGAATTACTGGAATAAAGTTCCTTTCAAAATCCAATAACTTATGAATATTGATTTTTTCTATTTGATTTTTCGAAAAAATTACTTTAACTTTAAATCGTGCAAGACGCACAAGCCTGATGCCCGAGAGCGCAACGGGAGATTTGTTCATTAAAAAAAAGGAGGTATTATGAATCTATCAACATTGACAGTTACATTTCTTACATATAACAAAACAAGCAATTCATCCCTAAAAATGGGGACGTCTTAATAAATGTAGTGTAGGGGATATCGCCTATACTTTCATAAGTTTATTTTGCTCAGTAAGCAAGTAACCGAAGAAAAAACCCTTGTAGTTTTTAGACTACAAGGGTTTTTTAATTGATATTATCGAAGTTTATCCTGCAAGGATTTCAATAGTAATATCTTCAAATTCTACGATATCGCCCGATCGTAATTTTTTTCTTTTTCTAAATTCTTGTTCCCCATTTACTTTTAATAAACCATCCTCTACTAATATTTTAGCGTGTCCTCCACTTTGGGCAATTTGTTGAAGTTTCAACAATTTTATCAACTCAATATATTCATCAGTTGGTCTTAATGTAAACGTATCTTTTTGCATAATTTTTTTTCTTTAAAAATTCAATACTAATCCAACTCCATTTCCTGTGTGGTTAAAATTTAATTCTAATGGTCGGCTTCCTAAGTCTGGAGTTGATTCCGTAAATGTATGAAAATTTTTCATTGCTTTTTTATAATTCCTTCTAGCAATAGGAAATGAAATAAGAGTTGGTATTGCAATCCCAAAACTAGTAAGAACCATATAAATTCCAACTCCTTGGTGGGGACATAGTTCATAGCACTTATATTCTATTTCAAAAATCCAATATATTTTCTCGAGGAACTATATCTAAATAAGGATATTCTATTTTTGACAAATACAACCCTTGCGGAAAAGCAATGTTATGAAACTTTGGTTTTTCTTTATGGACTAAACAGTATTCAAATTCATCAACTGATATTTTCCCCTCTCCTACTTTTAATATATTTGCAGAGAGTATTCTTACCATCCCACGCAGAAATCGGTCAGCAGTAATTTGAAATCGCATTCGGCTACCTGAATCGTTGGTAGTTAAATTCACATTAGACACCTCACACATTGTATGATGATACACATCAGGGCTTATACAAAATGCTTTAAAATCTTTTTTTCCTAACAATAGACTTACTGCTTTTTGCATTTTCCCTACATCTAAATCCTTCACTTCATAAAAACTACTGATATCATCTAGGAATGGATTTTTTTGGAAATGAAAATAATAGTTGTAAGTTCTTTTAACTGCATCATATTGAGTATTCGCATTATCCGCTACTGGAATCAAATCATAAATAACTATCGAAGCGGGTAACATCTTATTAATTCTAAAAACAAAATCATAATCTAATTCTTTTGCAATATTAATGTTACAAAAATATTGACTCGCATTAACACCTGCATCAGTACGACCACAACCATGACAGGTTGTTGGCGTACCCAACATTTTACTCAAGTGCATTTCTAATACTTCTTGAACAGTTTTTACGTCTGTTTGATTTTGCCAACCATGGTAATCTTTTCCTTTATAACTAAGATGGAGAAAATATCGCAATGAGGTATTTTTTAGTTTATGATTATTGTAGAATGTAAAACTATTATTTTTTTAGGGTAGCTAGAAATTATTAATAAAAGAAATCCCGAATTTTAAGCAATGTTAAAATTCGGGATGATTTATTTTTTATAGATGTTTTAAATACTTGTTCTATATTTTAATCACTTTAAAATATCGTTCAAAATTATTACCAATACATTTGGCAAAATAAGTTCCAGGAGCTTGATCCTTTAATGATATTTCAGCTTTGGATTTATTACCAAATTTTGAAATAGAATCCGTCTGTATCAATCTACCCAGATAATCATAAATTTCAATATTTACGTTACCTGATACATTGGAATTTTCACCTATCTCTATAATTAAAATATCCTTAGTGGGATTTGGAAATACTTTGATTTCATTTAAAGAAATATCATTTACATCAATCACTATATCAAATTCAACTGTCACATTTTCTTCGTGGATACAAGCATCGAAAGTATCTCTTACCACTATCGCATAGCTCCCTGGTATTAAATCAGAGAATGTATTACTATTAAAAAAGGTCTGCCCGCCATCAATACTATATTGAAGTGGTTCCAATCCAGTTGAAGTATTAATAGTGATCGAACCATCGGAAGCAGTCGTATCAGAAGCATTAAGTGTTGCTATATTAGTAGTAATTGCACAACCTTCTCCATTAGGACAAAATACTTCTGTTACTTCAGAATTAAATTCACCATCATTGATAATAAGAGTATCCCCAGTTGCATTTAACACTAAAAAATTTCCTGTTCCAAATCCACAACAAATGCCATCACCAAATGCATCAAAAATAGTTATGGAAAAACACGAACCATAATCCACACATATATCTTCAGTAAAAACGTCTACACCATTAGTCAAACTTCCTCCTGTTATCGTTTCACCACTTACTAAATCATTTAATTGCCAAGAAGTTTCTTGCGGATAATCATCAGCATTTATTACAAGTGTAACTACATCAAAATTAGAATCTAGATCAGTATTAGCAGAGGCGGTGTTATTATCGAAAATAGCATCAGGCTGACCATTTACAGTTAACAAGTTAAGCGTGATTACATTGTTGGATAGTTGTAAATTTTCAGTTACAGTTATCACTATCGGCACTTCCATTAAATAAGGAATTCCAAAATCATAAAGAACAGTATCTACAACTAGTCCATTTGAAATAACTTCAATTTCAGTAGTATTAAAAGTAGCTTCTCCTAAGTTGAGGACATTGGCTTTAAGTTCTACTTCATTTCCACATTTTGCTATTATTTCTCCAATAGAAATTTCTCCTTCCAACAAGTGTAATTTACTTAAAACAAAGTTCAACGTATCATTCGCAGAATAACCATCCTCGGGATGTGCAACCACAACAGAAATATTATAATCACCTATTGTTGAAAAATCTTGAGGTATGGCAAATTGATATTCCGCAGCACTTTGAGGCCCTAAGGTATCCGTTACTGTCATCGTTTCTACCACCTGATCATCCACTAAAAGAGAAAGATCAAAATCATACATATCTCTTAATCCTTGGTTGGCAATTCTTGTAGCAACCAATTCACTATTGCTTAAACTCGCTGAATTTTGAGGTTCAATTATTTCAGTTACGCCCAAATCAAAATTAGCTTTTATATCCGCCCAAAATGAAACCCAAGGTCTTGCTTGTTTAACAATCAATTTATCTTGTGCTGTAACTTTATATTCTATATCCATTCCAAATCCTTCCGCTCCAACTACATCATAAAGTATAGCAAATTCATCATGAATAACCTTGAGATAAGTTCTCAGGGTATCAAGATAGAATTCATCCATCACGAGTTCACCAGAATTCACCAAGTTAGATTCTCGTAAAATAAAATAACCTTCCGCAGGATCTTCATTCAATAAAATTTCTTCAGGAATTGAGTTGGCATCAGGATTAGTAATCAAGAATTCTCCTACTTGAGTATTTAAATAAAAAGTATTAGCTGTTTGGTAAATAGGATCTATACTCACCCCTACCCCATTTGATTTTTCCAATTGAAAATTAGGATGACATAGTAGGCCCATAGCAGCAATATATTGATCGACACGATAAAAGTCTCGTTCATCATATGCTCTAAAATTCCACATACTCGCATATACTTGTTTCACCGATTTGGAAATATGTCCTTCATCTAAGTGTTGCGTTTTTGAGGTATATAATCCTGCTCCACTAAATCCTGGAAGGTCTTCATTATTGGTACTTGATCGAACCCTCACAGCAGTACCGGGAGGAAAGGCATCATGCATCGCTTGTAAATCATCCAACATCCATTGAGGCATTGGCGCATCTTTAATATCACTTCTAAAATTCGATAGCATATCAATACGAGTATCTAGATCAGATATAAAATCAGGATCAGTTATCATATCTTCTACCTCAGCATAGAAGCCATTGAATTTCATAAACTCATCATAATAGTAAAATGGGATTCCAAATCCATCGGGAATAGTTCCATCAGGAAATCCAAAGGTTCTCATGGTCGCAACATTAGCACACTTTGCTCCAAATGCAGTAGACATCTCAAACTTAATAGAGTCAAGCGGTAAGATTTCTTTAAAACTTAAATCTCTTTCAGGGATTTGATCTTCCGTTGGTCTTATATTTTCATACCAAGCATTGACTTCATCCAAGGTAGCTTCTCTTATAAAATATTTTTCATCCTCTACTCTGTAATAAATATAATTATTTAACAAATTGGAAATCGAATCGATCAGCAATGGATCTTTGATATAAGCATTTGGCACATTATCCTGAATCGCCCTTAGATTAACATGCGATAATGGGGTTTGAATAACGGAGGTAATAATTCCTCCTACTCTAGGTAAGGAATTAGGTAAGGCATCATATAAAACAATATCTCTCGAACCTGGATTATCATTGAGTGTCATCTGTTTAAAAAAACCATATCCTTCCGCTTTGTTAAAGGGTATATAATCTATATCACTAAATACTTCAGATTCTAAAGTGACATTTATTCTTGAACCGATATAATCATTTTTATACTGCGCTTCATAAAGCGCTTCTCCTCCATTACCAATAAAATGTTGCATATTATTTTTAAGGAACGGCATATTGGCCATTAGCAGTTCAAATGTTCTTTGGGTAGCTGCAAAGTCTTTTGCATCTCCAAATGAGAAATTAAAAGAGTAACTACCGATCACTCCATTGGAAAGTATTTCATTAGGGTTATAAACTATCTCACCTGATCCATCATCTCCATTAACATTTGCACCAATAGCATTAAAAAAGTTAGCATGAATAAAATGAGTTTCACTATTGATAAAATATACTTTAGGTTCATCAGTATCTCTGTCCAGTATTCCAAACTTTACAAATTGTTGACCATTAAGAAATGGAGCCCAAGGAACATCCTCAATAACCGCTAAACTTTCAAAAGTTGTTGCATCAGGAATAGAGGTTGCACCATCTATAAATGATATAGACGATGCAAAATTTAAAGGTGCATCAGTAGGCATATTATTAAATTCAGTAATATCATCAATACCATCTCCATCGGTATCATCAGGAGTAGCTATGGAATGTTGGGTTACTTTATAATTTTGAAGTGGGTATGCTGCACCTGGTTCAGAAATGATTAAAGTACCATCCACTCCCATAGTCATCGAAGTAATCGACTCATAACTGGTGTTGGGTTCATGTTGAGCGGTCAACAAATAATATTTATCTGCTTGAGCCTGAATTTCTAATTGAACTTGACCAAAATTATTTGTAGAATAATTGTCAATAGTAATAATTTGAGCTATGCAAAAATTACAGGTTGCTACAAACAGAACTAAAGTTGAAAGTAAATTTTTAATCATAACGTTTTGTTTAAAATAGTTGAGATAGGCACTAGTTGTAATATTACTTAAATGAATATGCGGTATTTTATCTAGTTCTAATACTTTAATTTTAACTATGTAAACAATCTAACATTTTTTTCCTAATATATAAGAGCTTGTTGGGAGTTTTGTTTTCGGCTAAAAATGTCCCTTTTTTAATGACACTTCCCTGCCTGCCGGCAGGCAGGTTTTAAAAAATAGTCAAATAGCGCAGACTATGTTCCTATTTTTTAGCATCG
>Ga0114957_1002699_pt1 | contig 16592 bp, 11 predicted proteins | sample BantaG_FD_87175 | JGI IMG/M metagenome (GOLD analysis project Ga0114957, IMG submission 87175) | Marine algal microbial communities from Bantry Bay, Ireland - BantryBay_4 metaG | ecosystem: Host-associated > Algae > Red algae > Unclassified | place: Bantry Bay, Ireland | collected 2014-11-21 | reverse complement strand
TCTTAAAAATAATATTTGCCCAAAAGCCTGGAAAGTTCCAACACTTGAGGATTGGGAATATATGATTTTGGGTATGAAACCGAAAGTAACGCGAAGTAAAGAAGGACAATTAGTTTACCATGTTTCCGAAAACTACGCACGGTTACAATTTGGTGGTTTTCGTTCACACGAAGGACAGTTTTATTTTAATATGGGAAAAGAAGGTCACTATATGACATCTACAGAAACCTATAAGGGTTGGGCTACCATCAAAATCAAGCGACAAGGAGAAGGGTACGATTTAACAATTTCGACGGATACGGATAAAAATAGAGCGGTTAGTTGTCGATGTATTCAAAATAAAGAAAATTTAGTGCAGCAAAACTAGCTCATCCCCATTTCCAAAGGCTGACTTTCCAGATCGTTGGTAGTCGCTTCCCGCAAAAATTGTACGGCTACCTGATTGAAGTCTTTCCATTTTTCGATATTACAGATATGGCCACATTTTTCGAAGATGACGAGCTTGGCTTCTTTTTGTTTCTTGGCAAAACGCTGCGCGGCTTTCAGGAAAACGTGATCCTGTGCGCCCATCACGACGAGACTTTTATTGAGCATCGGAGCATTGAAACATTCGTCCAGAATCTTAAAAAACTCACCGTACAATCCCACCCATTTCATGTACTCTTTATTGGTTAATTTTTTGGCTTGCTTGCGGTACATCTCCCGGGAGAACTGGTGGTTCTTTTTTGGTAAAACAACCCAGGAAAAAATCCGGTAAATCCATTCGTAAGGTAAGATATGATCGAAAAATTTACCTCCATGTACAAAGAAGCGCATCTTGAGCGTGGCTCGAAAGATACCTCCGGCCATCACAATTTTATCGACGAGCTGTGGTCTTGACACGGCAATCCGTTGCAGAATTACGCTACCCAACGAGAGTGAAACAAAACTGGCCTTCTCGATCTCAAGATGGTCTACAACTTCTAAAATATCTTTACAGACAATCTCAAAATTATAGGAATCAAAACTCGGCTTCCTATTTTTGGATAAACCATGATCCCGCAAGTCCAGCAATAATAAATTAAAATAAGGTTTAAATGCTTCCACCTGATACCGCCAACTACCGATGGCCCCGCCCGCACCGTGGACAAAGACTACCCACGGAGCGCCGTTGGGATGAGTATGAGTTTCAAAATGCAGCATGCTTCCTTTTGTTTATTAGTTTTGTCTCTTTTGAGATATAAACGATAAAACGTCGATACCCTCTTTTACAAGATAAGAATTATTTAGGATTTCTTACGCAAAGATTCGATTCGGTCCATAATTTCTTCTGATTCGGCCATTAATTTAGCGTACCCTTTGATATCTCCCGCCCGCTGGGTATCTCTGGCTTTGAGTAGAATCGCATCGTATTCTTTTTCCAGTTCTTTGATCGGGTCTTTTTTGAATAATCCAAACATGATTTTATGTTTTAAGGTGAACAGCAAATTGCCAAAAGTATTTCTCCTTATAAACACCAATAACGGGAAAGTGTTTGATAAGAATTAGAATGTGAATTAGAATGATCAAGCTGAATGTCTGGAATATTGCTAGAAGAAAGGAAAAGGACCTTGTGAATGTCAGTGAGAAGAGCAAATTCTAATTCTAATTTCGATTCACATTCTAATTCACATTCTAATTCACATTCTAATTCTAATTCTAATTCTAATTCTAATTCTAATTCTAATTCACATTCTAATTCACATTCTAATTCTAATTCTAATTCTCAACCTTCATCTGATTTTCCTGAAAAACTATTTCCAGTTGCTCCAGCAAGAATATTGCGTCTGCCTTGGTAAAACACATTGGTGGTTTAATCTTAATGACATTATGATCCGGACCATCCGTACTCATCAGGATAGCCCGTTGACGCATTCGGTTGGCCAAATAAGCAGCTTGCTCGGGAGCAGGGATCTTCGTTTTCCGATTTTTAATCAATTCAAAACCCAAAAATAATCCATGTCCCCGTACGTCACCAATGATCGGGAATCGTTGCTGTAATCTTTTTAATTCTTCTAATAAATAATTTCCTACCGATGCCGCATTCTGTTGTAAATTTTCTGCTTCTACCACGGCCAGCACTTCGCGACCAATCGCACAAGATACCGGGTTTCCACCAAAAGTATTAAAGTATTCCATTCCATTTGCAAAAGCATCCGCAATTTTTCGAGTAGTAACAACCGCTCCCAGTGGATGTCCATTTCCAATCGGTTTACCCAAAGTGACAATATCCGGTACGACTCCCTGCAATTCAAATCCCCAAAAGTGATCTCCTACTCTGCCAAATCCTACTTGTACTTCATCCATGATACAAAGACCTCCCACCGCTCGTACTGTTTTAAACACCTTTTTTAAATAATTTTCAGGCAACACAATCTGACCGCCACAACTCAAAATACTTTCGCAAATAAATCCCGCAGGTACTTTGCTTTCTTTTGCCAATTGGTCAATAATTGTTTGTGCATAAGCAGCATAATCCGCTCCGGCAGTTTCCTTATTTTGGTGTTTGCCCCGGTAGGTATCTGGTAATGGGAGCAAGTGAGTAGTAGCAGGAGCACCCACCCCGCCTTTTCCATTAAATTTATAAGCACTCACGTCAATCACCGCGTTGGTATTGCCATGATACCCTACTTCTACGGCCAGCATTTCTTGCCATCCCGTGTAGGTGCGTGCCATCCGTAAGGCCAGTTCGTTGGCTTCGCTTCCAGAGTTCACTAAGAAACAGACCTTCAAAGGATCGGGAAATTTAGCAGTCAGCGCAGCGGCGTATTCTGTGAGTTGCGGATAGAGATAACGGGTGTTGGTATTTAGCAAAGCCGTTTGTCGTTGGGCCACACGGACCACCCGTGGATGCTGATGCCCAACGTGTGGAACATTATTACAAGTATCCAAATACCGTCGTCCCTCCTGATCGTAAAGATATTGTTTATGGCCACGCACCATAGCGATCGGTTCGGCGTAAGAAAGACAGAGATTAGCTCCTAAATTTTTCTTCCGATCTTTCAATAAGGTTTCAACGGTAGGAAATCCACGCGGTAAAATATTTTTTTTGGTAATAAAAACACCCGGATCGGGACAGATATGTTTCCAGATTTCCTGCTCCGACGGGAAAGCAACTCCTGGAAAATCACCCGCTCCCTCTAACATATCCAGTAATATTTGAAAATGTAAATGCGGTGGCCAATTTCCGTTTTCGGGGGGAGGACCGATACGTGTTAAGAGCGTTCCCTTTTTAATTGAATCTCCTTTTTCTAGTTTTTCGGTAGCCGACAAACTCAGGTGACCATACAATGTATAAAAAGTAAGCTGGTCGCTGATCTTGTGTTCTAAAATAATCGTCGGTCCATAATCCCGTTCGCCCGCATTATTTTTCACACTAAAAACGGTACCATCCAAAGGTGCGTATACTTCCGTGTCCGCGGGTGCCCAGACGTCTACGCCCAGATGTACCGTTCGCCAGTGCGGTCCGGCATTGCCCATGACCCGATAAGCATCCGTAGAATAAAAAGGCCGAACTTCTCCGTAGCCACCTAGTCCATAAGTTACGCTTGCTTCCGCAAGCATTCGCTGAATAGTCTCCGCAAATTTTTCGATGGTCCCAAAATCGTGGTTATTCCCCAGTTCAGGGCTATCTACCTGTAGGTTTAATTTTAGAAAAGGTGTTTCTGAAAAATTGACTTCGAACATTGGCGCCAGTTGATCTTTATTATTAGTCAACCACTGATCGAAATATATACGCTGGGGACAAGGTGGTAAACCAGTCGCACCACGTAAGGTATAGTGCACTATATTTTCGGGCAACGCTGCCCATTTTTCCAGTGCCTTCCACGCGGGTGCCTCACTAATGAAGTGGTAAGCATGGTCGGGAGATTCCTTTCGGTTGAGCGCCGCGACCGTTACCGTGGTCGTCAGTCGTAGTCCAACGAGGGTATAGAGTATTTTTATTTCTTCCGGTAAGAGTGGACAAGCCTGATGGAATCCTCTGGTTACTTCTGCTGCCGCCGCCAGCACATCCGGTTTTTTCATAATAGCGTAGGCGATCAAGATAGCCAAATCCGCAATCCGCAAAGTATGCACCGCATCCCCAAAATCAATTAGTCCCGAGGCTGTTTGTTGTGATGGATCAATGAGTATATTATAATCGTTGGCATCATTGTGAATCACCTGTTGAGATAATCTACCTATTTGCGGTTTTATTGTTTTAATAAAATCATTTAAAAAAGGCTGGACGATTTTTGGCTGTTTTAGTTCTTTTGAATACGCCTGTAGCCAGTCCGCCTGTGCAAGATCCCAGCGCAATTTTCGTTGTGCCCCGGGATGTTGAAAATCTGATAAAGCTTTGGTAATCGTTCCAGTGAGGTGGCCGGTACTTTCGAGTAGCGCGGAAGAATGTGGACGAGTATTGGCCAGTAGTTCACCCGGTACCCAGGTAAGTAATCGAAGCAAGCGTTCCCTGTTTTGGTCATCCGTTATTTTTAAAATATGCTGACCGTTCCCGGCAGAGATGACGCGGGGCAACTGATACGTCGATACTCGATCTGACAGATAAGTCATGATCGCGTTTTGCATTTCAAGCTGTTGCTGGTTTTCACCGAAATGGGCAATTTTGAGGATGTACTCTTCGCCGGTAGACGTACGCAAACGAAAGTTCAAATCCAGTTCTCCTACCAAGGGGGTGAGTGTTCCCGACAGTTGATAATTTTTTTCTAAAAAAACAGGTAAGGAGTCAATCATGGCAACGAGTTCAGCAATAATAAAATGAGAATGGAAGCGAAAGGTAAAGAAGTTGTTTAAGAATGAAGCACAATGGCTGCGACTAAGTCATTGACAACGTGGATCTTCTTGAACGACTTCATAAAAAAAGTCTTTACGTACGATGACGTAAAGACTAATTTTTGTGGGCGATGAGAGATTCGAACTCCCGACCCCCTCGGTGTAAACGAGGTGCTCTGAACCAACTGAGCTAATCGCCCTTTAAATAGGTAGAACAAGCAAATGTTCTTTAAAGCGGATGCAAATATAGGTTCAATATAATAGGAATGCAAGTCTTTTTGTTAAAATTATCAAAATATTTTAACCCTCGACTACGTTCTAAAAGCTTATCTTTGGATTTGCACTACCGGAGACTTTATTCTAAAATAATTTAGTATAAAATCTAGTACTAGAAAATCTTTCCTGCAAAAGACCTTTCACTTTTATTATCACAATTCACCCATAACAGTGTTAAGACTGTTTTATTTATTAATTCATGAAACGTTTTTTAAAAAAATTCCTCCTTTTTTCGATCGTGGCGCTCGCCCTGCTGATCGGTATTGCCGCCATTATTGCCGGTTTTTTTGAACAACAAATCGGTCGTAAACTAATTACGGAGATTAATCGACAACTTGATACAGAACTGGCAGTAGGCGATTTTGAGCTGTCGCTGCTTTCCGGATTTCCGAATGCCTCGGCCAATTTACATACCGTAACTTTAGATGATAACCGTAAAGGCACTTTGATGGAAGCCAATAATTTATCTTTCCGATTTGGGTTATTTAGTTTATTTGGATCTAATATTAAGGTGCACTCAGTAGTGATTGAAGATGGGGCTTTATTTGTACATATTGATAAAAAAGGTCGCGCTAATTATGATATTCTAAAAAAAGGAGCGGAGGAAACTGAAGCAGAAGACACTGGGTCTGAATTATCTATTTCGCTCAACGAAGCGGAACTTCGGGACGTGGAGGTTATCTATGTTGACGACCGTGCCCAGCAGGAAATAAAATTATTAGTCAAGGATGCACTGGCTTCGGGAGAATTTTCCAGTGAAGAATTTTCGTTGACCAGTTTTGCAAATTTAAAATCAGAATTCATTGAATTATCCGATGGTCGTTATCTCGCTGGAAAAAATCTGGATTACGATGCCAATATAAAAGTCAATCTGGCCACGGGAGTCTACGAGCTGGAAAATGTAGATGTAGGAATTGAACAGAACCGCTTTAAGGTAGATGGAACCGTTGTCACTACTGAAACACAGGGAACTCATTATGATTTAAATCTGGTTTCCAAGGAAAGCAGTTTAAAAACGATGATCGGGCTATTACCAGAAAGTTACCGCGACTATTTAAAAGATTTTAAAAGCTCCGGAAAATTTATGGTCACTGCAAAAATCGACGGCGTACTTGATAAAAAACAAACCCCGGATGTAAAAGTAGATTTCAAATTAACCAACGGACGGATCAGCGGACCGCGACTTGCTCATTCGTTAAAAGATGTCAATTTTACCGCCGCGTTTGATAATAGTAAAAAGGCTAAATCTGTTTTTGAAATTGCCGATTTTAAAGGCTATTTCAATCGGGAGCTTATTCAGTCAAAATTAAAAGTTTCTAACCTTGATGATCCCTATATTGACTTTACGGTAGACGGGGTTTTACCACTTGCATCGGTTCATGGATTACTAGATCATCCGGCTATCAAGGGTGGCGATGGAGAGATTGAAATAAAAAATTTCCGACTCAAAGGAAAGTACAATGACATGATTAATCCTAATAGAATCAGCCGGGTTAAAACCTCCGGAGTACTCGAATTTGACGATGCGGAATTAAGGATCAATAAAGAAAAAATGGTGATTGACAAGGGTATCATCAAATTGATTGACAACAGTATGATTTTAAAGGAAGTAGAATTAGAAGGTGCCGGTAGTGAACTGGTAATAGATGGTAAATTTGTCAACTTCCTTCCCGTACTTTTTGCCGATTTGGAAAACACCAAAAACGCAGAATTAATTTTCAAAAGCAATTTAAAAGCTGATGCACTCGACTTTGACCGTTTGATCAAGATGACCAAAACGGATATTGAGGAGTCGGTGGTTTCACGTAGTGTCATGGATTCAATTCACGTAGAAGAAAATCTACGTCTGGAGCGATTCACCAAATTACTAAAAGGATCATTTAACGCAGACATCAAAAAATTTAATCATAATTATATCGAAGGAGAAAACTTTAAAGGAGTGATTAAATTTGAAAAGAATGAAATGAGTATCAAGGGAAGTACCGACGCGATGGATGGTCGCTTTGTACTGGATGGTAAAATGTTTTTTAAAAATCGTCCGTATCTGGAAGGAAAATTTATTTGTGAACAGGTGGATGTACAGGAATTTTTCCGGCAAGCCGAAAATTTTGGACAGGAAGTTTTACAATATCGACACGTACGTGGAGAGATGAATGCCAAACTGGCCTTTAGTGCCAAGTGGGCACCTGACGGAACTTTTCTGTACGACGACCTACGAGTGTACGGGGATGTAGATATCGAGAATGGAGAGATGTATAATTTCGAATTGTTTTATGATTTTGCAACTTACGTAAAGTTGAAGGATTTAAAACATATCAAGTTTACCCGTTTACATAATCTTTTTGAAATTCGTAAGAGTCGTCTGTATATTCCAGCAATGTTTATGCAATCCAATGCACTGAACTTGACATTAAGTGGTGAGCACCGTTTCGATAATAATTTTAATTATAATATTAAGATCAACGCAGGACAGGTATTATTTTCCAAATTTAAAAAATATAATCCAGACAAGCGTCCACAGAAGGCGAAACGGAAAGGCTGGTTTAACTTGTACTACCGCGTTTTTGGTAATATTGATAAATATAAAACCAAGTCAGATAAGAAAAGTGTAAAACAGAATTTTTCTAAATCGGACCGTAGAAAAAAGACCATCGAGAAGAAACTGGCAGCTGCTTTTGGAAAAAAAATACCCACTATCGACGAGCCAGAGGAATGGAAAGATACCGGCTCTGCTTCCAGTAATATGGACGAAACGACGGATGATCCGGAATTTATTGAGGGGTTTACGGAGGACGGAGAATTTTTAGAAGAAACAGTGGTAATACCCAGCAACAAGAGTGAAAAACCAGGCGACAAATCTGCAAAACCTAAAGATGAACCAAAGCCTATAACAAAGAAGAAAATAGAACCAAAGAAACCGGTAATTCCTGAACCTGATTTGGGGGAGGAGGAGTTTATTGAGTTTGAGCCGGATGGGAGACGATAGGCGCTCTTCGATCGGTGAGGCTCTTCAATTGGTGAGGGCTTTCGGTGGGCTTTCAATTGGCGCTCTTCAATCGGTGACCTCTTCAATTGGTGAGGGCTTTCGGTGGGTGGACGATAGGCTGACAATTGGCTTTCTTCTATCGTGTTTAACGTTGAAGAGAAAATTGAGGTTGTTGTTGAGGTTAAAATAGACTTTCAGTAGGTTTTCAATTGGCGCTCTTCAATCGGTAAACTCTTTAAATTGTGAGGTAAAAGATGAGACTCTTTTTACAGGGAAAGACGTATCTGGACGAGCCGTCCAAACTAGCGGTAACTAAACAGACGTTTCCTTTAAAACCGCCCTGCCGATTTCTGATAAATCACCGCTAGCAAGGTCTGTCCTACTGCCCGCAAGGTCTGCTTGTCGATCACACTCATATCATCCGCGTGGGTGTGCCAATAATGACCAAAACCGGTTTCGGTATCAACGGGTCGATTGATGATATCGATCATGGGGATTCCAGCGATCTTGTTGACAAATAAATGGTCATCGACCAGTTGACGGGTATTATCGTTGACAAAGTAATTTCCGTAACCCATATTCTGACTCAACTTCCAGACCTTATCCAATATCTGCGGAGCAAACGCTCGCGAGACTTCCTCTTTGGTAAATCTGGCTCCTTTTGAACCCACCATATCCAGTAATATTCCAAAGTCAGCACGGTATCCATTGACGTGCGGATTACGACTCCAGTACTGCGATCCCAGACACCAGGTAGTAATATCATCTCCCTGACTTTCTCCATAATCTTCTGCATCAAACAGAACAATATCCACTCCCAGATCAATCGGATTTTTTTGGATGGCTCGAGCAATCTCCATCAGGATTCCTACCCCACTTCCACCATCATCGGCTCCCAGGATCGGCTGGTTCTGACGACTCTTGTCTGGATCATAATCGGCCACGTGGCGCGAATCCCAGTGGGCTGCCAGCACCACCCGACGCGGATGATCGGGGTTATAACTGGCAATAATATTGGTTGCGTTTAGCTTTGTCCCCGTATAAGCGGTCGCCGTAAAATCCTGCTCTGTAACGGTCGCACCAAAAGATCTTAAGGTATTAGCCAAATAATTTTTAGCTGCCTGATGTGCGGTGGTATTGGGAACGCGTGGACCAAACGCTACTTGTCGAGCAATGTACTGGTACGCCGAATCTTTTTCAAACTTGGGGACAACTACATTCTTTATCGGTGGCGGTGGAATTACTTTTGGTTCGGACCTGCATTGTGTAAACAACAGAGCACTGATCAGGAGCAATAAGGAGAGGCTAATATTTTTCAAAGTAGAAAATTTTAAAAATTTAAGCGAAATAAAACCACGCACCCGCAATGGCTACAACATTTACAATCACCAACAACCAAACCCAGATGTTAGAACTGCCCAACAACTCGTTTTCCACATAGTTATGAACACTCGCCTTGACTTCCGTCTGAATCAACGGCAGGTTTTGGGGCGTAAATTCGGTAGTTGCCTGAATATCCCGCAACGTACTAATAATCGGTGCTCGATCAAGTAACATGGTCAACACCCGCTTAAAACTATTGGGTAAAGGATCATCCAGTTTTTTTACAAAATCAGCAGCACCGTTTATTGCATTTCCCACAACTGCCGGACTTCCATCAATTGTTTGTTTTCCCAATACAATGGAAGAAACTACTTTATCAATCACTTTTCCAGTAACTGGATTGGCATTTTTATACAAAAATTTAATACCCCGATCAAAGGTATACGACCTAATCATCCACATATAAGCAGCGGGAAACAAAACGAGAAATGCGGCAAAAATTATCAGTGCGATGGGCGTACTTGCTAAGGTGGCACCGTTAAGCCATCCGCCTAAAAAAACGAAAGAGAAAATTATATTGACAATTATGGCTACCGCAAACGGCAAAATAATTTGTTTTGCAAAGCCGAAGAGATTTACTGATTTCATAGAGGTTTATTTTTCATGTACAATATCTGGGTTTTGGTTTCGTAGAGGTAATTCATGAATTGTCTCTACGAAACCAAAATTATATTTTACTCCAATCCGTACCATCTTTTCCATCCTTGAGTTGAATTTTTAAGGTAGCAAGACCATCCCGAATTTTATCCGAGGTTCCCCAGTCTTTAGTTTCTCGAGCATTTTGCCGCAAGTCAATTACCAGTTGCATCAAGCCATCCAGGGTTCCATCGCCGTTGCTGTGCTCCAGGTCATTTTGTAATCCAAAAATATCAAAGATAAAATCATGGAAAATAATTTTTAGTTTTCGTAACGTTTCTGCGGATACTTCGGCCAACGACAAGTGTCCATCTTTTAGTCCGTTGATTTTGGGAACCAGTTCAAATAATTTTCCGAGAGCAGTTGGGGTACTAAAATCATCGTACATATGCTCAAGTGCCTGATCCATCAGTTCGATGATTTCTGCATCCAAAGGTGCAGGACCATCCTTGTGAGTACTGGCCAATTCACTTAACACTTTATTACCTTCCATCAAACGGCGGAATCCTTTTTCGGCCGCCTGTAAAGCTTCATCCGTCAAATCAAGCGTACTACGATAATGGGATTGCAGCATAAAAAAGCGAATCGCCATCGGGCTGAATGCCTTGCTAATGTGTGGACTATCACCAGTAAACAATTCGTCGGGCGTGATACTATTGTCATCGCTCTTTGACATTTTTTTACCATTCATCAACAACATATTTGCGTGCATCCAATAATTGGAAGGTGCGCAATTGCAGGCGCCAAAATTTTGGGCTACTTCGTTTTCATGATGAGGAAATTTCAGGTCATTGCCACCGCCGTGGATGTCAAATGTTTTGCCTAAATATTTGGTACTCATTACCGAACATTCGAGGTGCCAGCCAGGAAAACCTACCGACCAGGGAGAATTCCAGCGCATCAGGTGACTAGGATCCGCTTTAATCCAGATCGCAAAATCGGAGGGATGATTTTTCTCACTTTGATTTTTTAAATTATCTCTGGATTCGGATAATAAATCGTCGATTACCCGACCAGAAAGTTTTCCGTATACTTCATTTTCGTTAGCAAACTTTACCGTATTAAAATAGATGGAGCCATTTTTTTCGTAGGCCAACCCATTGTCCAAAATCTGTTGTACCATCTCGATCTGCTCAATGATATGTCCAGTAGCCCGCGGCTCAATACTTGGAGGCAAGTTATTAAAAATAGTCATCATATCATGAAAACCATTGGTATAATGCTGTACGACTTCCATCGGTTCCAGCTTTTCCTGGCGGGCTTTTTTAGAAATTTTATCTTCCGCATTAGAGTCTGCGTCACCGACCAAATGACCCACATCAGTGATATTACGGACGTACCGAACTTTATAGCCAGCATATTTCAAAAACCTATATATTACGTCAAAGTTGACAAAAGTCCGACAGTTGCCCAAATGAACATCACTATATACGGTTGGACCACAAACGTACATCCCAATATATCCCGGTTCGATGGGTTTGAAAACTTCTTTGGAGCGCGATAAGCTGTTATAGATTTTGAGTTCGTTGTTCATGCGGCAAAAATAATAAAATTTAGTGTTGAAATGTTAAACCTGCTGCTGACTCAGGAAGGCAAGTCGTTGAATTATGATATTCATTATTTAATACCGAAATAAGGTCAGTTTTGTTCCCTGAGGACATCTTTTAAATTAAGAAATTATGTGAGATTACCAGGCCAATCGAGTTTTTACCGGATAGTGATCAGAAAATGGTTTTCGATCAATTTTGTGTTCCAGGACGCGCAGTCGTGGATCGTAGAAGAGATAGTCGATTTTTAGCAAAGGTATTTTTCCAGCGTAAGTAGAACCAAATCCACTACCAGCAGTACGAAAAGCGTCTTCCAGTTGAGAATGAAATTGTTGATAAACGTAGGAAGTAGATGGTTCGTTAAAATCTCCGCCAACGACTACCGGATAAGGACTTTTTCGAATGTGGGCCAATACTATTTCGGATTGTCCTACCCTCGTAGAAGCGTGGTTTTTGTAGACTTTAATTAATCCCCAGACACCGGACCAGGTTTTCTTTTCTCTTACCTTTCCAGCAGCCACCGCGTCAATGGCATTGCGGTCAAGGTTGGAAGATTTAAGGTGTAAACTATAAAATCGGATTATTTTATTTTTTGCAACTTCAAGGTCTGCCCAGATAGCCAGATGACTGACACTGTTCAACTCAACTATACCAGAAGAAATAACTGGATAACGGGAAAGGATGGCTACCCTTTTTCCATTGGGTTGAAAAAAATGTGGAAGGTTAAGAATTTTATTAATTTGTTGAAGACGAAGTTTTGAAGTTTCTTGAAGTAGAAAAACATCCGCTTTGTTTACAGACAACCAGTTTTCAAATTCTTTAATCTGTCGTGCTTTCTTTTCTTTATCTTTTTCTTGGTACACATGATGTAGATTTCTGGTATTAAAATTTATAACAGAAATTTGGTTTTTTTCGGATGTGGCGCTACGGCCATTAATTCCAAAATTGCTACTAAAGTGTCCCAAGCCAAGTAACATACAGCCCAACGAAAGCAGAAAATATCTTTTACGACGAAAAAGCCAATAAAGAAAAAACAGAAAATTTAAGATAAATAATACTGGAAAAGCCAGGCCAAAAATAGATACTGGCCAAAAGGTAACTGGAGAGATATAAGGAGAAAGATAAGCAATAAGGGTGGACAAAATCAGTAAGACGTTTAGCCATCGGGACAGACCAGTTATACTTTTCAATGGTTCTTAATTTTTGTGATGCTATAAAGGAGCATCAAGCCGTAAGTGAAAAAGTATTAATAAAGTGAGCCATAATGCGAAGTAATTTTACTTTCTAATAAGTTGAAAAACGCAAACATAGCGAGCTATGGTGAGTATTTTCAAGGAAATTAGAAGGCAAAAGGACGAGTAGGATGGCTCAACTTATTTTTAATTTTTCACTAAAGTCTATTTTTTACTAGCATTAAATAAGAATTCTTTTTCCGCTTCGGAGAGTGACTCATAGCCCTCTTTCTTTATTTTATCTAAAATTGCATCCAGTTTATCCTGATGAGATCCATCCACGGTATTACCACGATCAGCGTGGTGGCCAGTTTTACCACTTTGCTGACGACTTTTTATTTTATCCTCGTTACGGTGTACCATTTTCGGACCTTTCCGTTTAGGTCGCGAAGCAGGCTCACTGACCCTGCGGAATAGATTAGTCACCCTATCAAAGAAATTATTTAACGGTTCGGAAAGATCTCTCCCGTTCTGTAGTTGATTAACATAAATATACCCCATCAGGGCACCTCCAAGGTGCGCAAAATGTCCACCAGTATTTATATTACCGGCCGTACCGATCAAGTCCATGAGGATGACAGCAACAACAATATATTTTAGTTTGACATCTCCCAGCAGAATTAGCCGGAGACTATAGTCGGGTGCGATCATCCCAGCAGCTACTACAATGGCCATGATTCCTGCGGAGGCGCCAAGGGCGGTGTGCGTTCCACCTCCTCCGTAAGGAAGTAAATTTACACTTACAAAAAAAGCTAATGCGCCCGCTAATCCTCCTAACACATAAATCGGTAAAATTCGTTTATCTCCTAATAAATCACCCAAAATCCGCCCAAACCAATAGAGAAACAACATATTCCAGAGGATATGCCAGAACCCTTCGTGCATAAACATATGTGTAAAGACCGACCAGGGGTGCATCAATATATCTAGAGGATTGGAGGATATTTTGAACCAACCGAGGATTCGATCGTACCAGTTATCTGGAGCCCCTCCATGATGTAGGAAGACCTTCATCAGATTGATAATCAGGAAAATAGCTACATTAACGATGATCAATCGGATAATCATGTTACCATAATTAAATTGTTGTTTGACATCATCCCAAATTGAGCTCAGCATCAGTATCTTTTTTTTCAAAGTTAAGAAGATGTAGGTTGTTATGCAACCTCTAATAGGTTAAACAATGAAATCCAGGGTTTGTTTCGGGACAACAAGTTTTGAATTTACTTATAGCTGAGATACGAATTAGCGGTGTTGACAAAGTAGTATTTTACTTTAATTTCTTATTTCTACAAAAAAATTTAAAAATAATTTAGCAGAACTATTTGTTTTATAACATATTTTGTTTTAACTTAGCGGCTGAAAGAAATAAATAGGTTGTTTTATTGTCGTCGATCTATATAATATAACAGTCCTAATATTAATCATCAAAGTTGCGTAGTTAGACCCCAGGTCTACTGAATACTTCACTATGAAACGTGCAGCTTACAAAAACATTTAGTTATGATCAGAGAAGACAGAATTCGACTTAACGAACGATTTATCAAAGTCTTTAAATTACTACAGGATCGTGGAGATATTATTCTCAATGATCGTGGTGGAAAAGGGATGGGAGATTTTGCCAGAAAAGTACTGGGTAACCGAGCTTATGGACATATCATCCGAGCCTTTTTAACAGAGACTGATAAGAGAGTCATTGATTATCACCAGGCAAGAATTGTTTGTCAGGAATTTGGGGTTAACGAATCTTATCTGATTGATGGTACTGGAACTCCTTTTGGCCGTGAATTACCTAAGGTGCAATTAGCGGATAGTAATGTCAACGCTATTCGTCCTAATATAATATTTACCTCCGTCCAGGCTTTTGCGGGTTCAGGGGACAGTGCAACGGATACTTTTGGATCTCAGGCAGAAGACAATGAGCTTTTTGCTTTACCAGGTGTCAGTGGTGCCGGTTTGGTGGCTTTTCCGGTAGAAGGAAATAGTATGGAACCAGTTATCGCCGACAATGATATCGTGATCTGCCGCGAAATTGATGGCGTGGGTGATATCAAAGACAACGAAATTTACGCTGTTAAAAGCAATGGACACTTATGGATAAAACACGTTCAGCGTATCAAAAATAACAAAGGTCGCACTGTTCAACTGAAAATGATTTCTGCTAATCACCTTGAACACGAACCCTTTACACACGATGTAAGCGAATACACTCGCTTGTATAAAGTGATTAGAAAAATTAGTGAAATCTAACCTTAACTTACATCACACATACAGGTCCTCCAAACGGAATCTTTGGATGACTTTCTTAATAGCTGATCGGAACTTCTGATCAGCTATTTTATTTTTAAAATAATTGTGTTTATTATTTCCATAATAACAATAATTGTTTTATATTGTGGAGGTAATAAAGGAGGCCATTTTTTAAATAAAAGCAGTATGATATTATGGTGCAAGCAGAAGAACGGCGTGAACTGAATCGAAGGTTTAAAAGGGTTTACCAACTACTGACCAGGAAAGGAGAGATTATTAAAAATAATCGAAAAAAGAGTAAAACGGTTTTTGCGGATAAGCTGGGAACCAAAGGTCATATTATTGATAAATATTTGGATGATCGACGTTTTATTACTTATCCACAGGCGAAGTTGTTATGTGCCAAGTATGGGGTAAGTGAACTTTATTTGTTTCAGGGAATCGGTAAACCTTTTGATCCACCGCCTACCCAATTACCAGACTCTGAAGAGAAATTAGCTATGGCTTTAGGTATCAATTTTTCACCGAACATCTTGTTTACCAACGTAGAAGCATTTGCCAGTAATACAGTTGGGGTAGACTTGTTGGAAGAGCATCAACGTTTTCATATTCCCGGCGTGACGGGAGATTTGGTAGCTTTTAATATCAAAGGCAATAGTATGGCACCTACTATTATAACGGGGGATATGGTTATTTGTGCGCCGCTCGAAGAAAAAAACGAGATGGTAGATAATGAGATCTATGCAGTGGTAACCAGCAATTCAGTTTACGTAAAAAGAGTCATCCGCTACTTTGATCGCTTAAAAAATTGGACCCACCTGAAATTAATTTCGGATAACCATGACGAATTCGATCCTTTTATTCTGGAGATTTCGGAGGTTCGGAAATTGCTGAAAGTGAAAAGGAAGTTGACGGGATTGGGGTAGATATAATTCTCTTAGCGTATTTGTGTAAAAGAAGAAGAATAAAAATCAGAAATACAAATGAGTAGGATTGAAATACTTAATAAGAACTAAGGAGTTAATAATAAATTTACGTTTTTGGCTTGAATCTACGATAAATTATCTTTAGAGTTTTCAAAAATATATAATGAAGTTGAAGGAACTGAATATGACGCTTGTCAATTTGAGTTGAACAGCATGAAAATCATTTTGGACAATTTGTATTTCCAAAATCGGCGTTGAGTAAGCAAGGAATTATTACAACGGCAAAGAAAGATGGAAAAAGAGGATTTAGGGTTTACCCGAGATGGGACAAAGTTCAAAACAGTCAAGCAAAGAGAACTCAAAAATGGCAGTTGAATTACTTCTACAAAATTGATGAGAATATTGATTTGGAAAAAGTGAATAAGGAATGAGGTATTAATAGATTAAGAATTTTGGGTTAGAGATTTTTGTTGCTAGTAAGGCAAAAAACGTAGGGATAGCCGCGCTATCACGAGGCTTTTTAACGAGACTAGCGGCAAAAAGATCAAGCCAAAAACGTAAATTT
>Ga0114957_1002695_pt1 | contig 16607 bp, 6 predicted proteins | sample BantaG_FD_87175 | JGI IMG/M metagenome (GOLD analysis project Ga0114957, IMG submission 87175) | Marine algal microbial communities from Bantry Bay, Ireland - BantryBay_4 metaG | ecosystem: Host-associated > Algae > Red algae > Unclassified | place: Bantry Bay, Ireland | collected 2014-11-21 | reverse complement strand
TAATATAATAATTACTATTTTCATTTTATTTGATGAGGATTATTTTTTGAGTTGCTACAGTAATCTGCTCAAAAGAAGATTCTACAAAGTATAGACATCTAGGAAGAGTTGATATATTAATATCTAAAACTTTTGATCTTTTCACTTCCCTCATGTTCATATCGAATATTTTGACCAAATCAATTTGTTCTGCGCTTTTTATTGTTATCTGTTCTATAGCTGGGTTACACTACCTCATCACCACCAACTTCTCAACTCCCAATCTACCATCACGACCCAAGATATGAACAAAATACATGCCTTCAGGTAGAGCTGATATATCAATTTCCGTATCCTGACTTCTTAATATGGTATCACCTGCAGCACCATATATAATAATATGCTCAATATCATGGTCTGAACTAACTTGTATAGAGTTAGTCGCAGGGTTGGGATAGATCCTATTTGTAGGTGACGTAATATCCTCAGTAGACACATACGTACTATCTGCCCCAAGTCGGTAATTTGGGAAGTAAGGCATCGCAAAAGCATTTGCAGTAGGCAGCTTATATCCATGTTGCTCAAAGTAACATTCGTTTCCTTTTGCATTTGGGTTATGGATTACATGCAGGTGTTGAGCACTATTTCTAGCGCTCATATATATCTTACCATCAGGAGCGGATTGCATGAGCCAAAAGTTTACAGGGAACGGATCTAAGAATCCATCATAGATCCCTATAGTAACCTTACTGTCAAAGAAATCTTCGGGGAGAACTGTCATGTCGAATTGCCACAAGGTATCTACTTCCGCTACATAGAGATATTTTCCAGATGGAGAGAATTCAATATCTAAGACTATATTATTAGGTACATTGATCCAGTTATCGATGTAATTGTACTCTGAGAACTGGCCAGAAGCTCTATCAAAAGATAATATCTCTAGGCCAAAGAACGGATCAAATGAAGCTAGGTATTTACCGTCAGGGCTTGCCTTGGTAGTGCTTCCATTGCTGATAAGCTCATCCAGATTACCAATTTTCTGATTATGTACTAATTGAGGACCTTGTTCATCGACGAGTATATTATGGAACACATTATCATGTTGATTTTTTACCATAATCCACCAGTCTACGCCATTAGCATGTTTTATGGCAGATAAGCCTGTCAAAGAAACGGTATCTGCGACTATTGCTCTTTTGTCACCAACATAATAGGATTCATCGTCTTTTATTATTTCAGCAACATAAAAGCTATCTGAGACAACATATGGAGCCTCAGGTAGCTGAATTACATCTCTATAGAATAAATAGAATTTATTCTCGTCATATGGATCAGGAAGGAACATGGCACCTGATGGATTATTATATCCATCATCACACCACCAAGTTTGCTCTATATTAGTATCATTTCTTACGAGTTTTTCATTGCCTTCAACTATTTCATTATTTGCATCATTAAGTGTGCAGCCGTTAAACATAAGTTGCAAATTTCCTATTTTGTCTGAAATAGAGGCTGTGCAATTGCCTTGAAATCTTATATCTCTGCATACATATTCACCTATTATTCCATCATCAAAATACAAATTGGTTCCCCCATATCTAGAGGAATCACCTGGGATACATGTATATCCAAATGTCCAGACATTATCATGCAGTTGTGCACATAATAATGTCTGGAATGATAGACCAATTAATATTGTAAATACTAATTTCATTTTATGAGGATTAGTTTTTTTGTTGCAACTATCATCTTTTCAAAAGAACACTCAACAAAGTATATACCTCTAGGAAGCGAAGAAGTATTTATAGTTAATGAAGTTGATCTCTTTACTTCCCTCATATTCATATCATAGATCTTTACGACATCCATATTGTCTATGTGATTTACAGTGATTTGATTGGTCGCAGGATTAGGATAGATAACTAATTCAGATTTACTCTCATTATTAGATTGTCTTTTTCTTATTCTTGTTTCTGAACAATTTTCTTCATCATAAGCTATTCCATATTGAGTGGCTAGAGATTGTGCTATATAAATAGAAGGCCCGTAGGAAAGAGGACATAAATTAGCAGCTTCATCTATTACAGCTAAATCAACAGAAGATGGAATGAAGTCTTCATCATCCAAATATTCTAAATAGATAGTATAAATATCTTTGAATATTGATTCATAATCGTTTGTAGGATTGATGCTTGGGATTACTGTAGATAAGTTATTATATATTGTGATCTGTCGCGAATCAATACCTTGCTGGATATTATTAATATCTGACCTAACTTGAATAAGTTGTGCTATGATATTATTGTAGTTGCTACTACCTGGAGTACTAATTTCTAACTGTTCGGTCAGTTGCACATAAGCCTTAATTAGAATTCTAATATCTCTTACTTCAATAGGAGTACCATAATAATTATCCAATAGTGATTCTGCACTACCGATAGCCATTGGTGATGTACTTTGTTGGTTTTGCCACCAATTATTAGCATCTACATCATTGAGTAAAGCTGGATGCGTGATTAATTTTCTGATTAGATTTTTTACAGCCAACCAATTACTCAATGGAGTAATATTATAGTGATCTCCAATAATAGCTCTATCTACAAATGATATGTCACTATTAGGATTAATAATGTTTGTGGATTGGCAATTTGCAAAAGAAGTTGTTGAATTATCGTCAATAAACCAATTACTAGGAGAATATGAACTGTTTTGTGGCTCAAACAGAGAATTCCCCCCTTGGTTCGAGTCATTATTAACAGTAATTAATGAAAGTTGAGCAAAAGGAGATGTATTAGTAGCTCCTTCAGTCGAGAAGGAAGCATTCCACAGATTAGCTTTATGTTCTTGCTGACCTATGACATCGTCTACAAATAGCCCTGTTCCATTCGCTGTTGTAAAAAGCTCTCCTATATCATTATTAGAGAAGTCAGTATTCATACAATTGCCTCGGAACGAAAATACTGTGGATGCATTTTTACCTGAATTATTACAAAATCTACTATTAGGGTTTAATGCTGAATAGAAAGAAAATTTATGATTTAGAGCATCTACTTCATTTCCATAGATATTTAGATCGGCCATTCCACCCAAGTAGACACGTCCGCCTCTAGAGATGTTATTTGTCATCGTGACTTTACTTTTTGATGTAATATTAAAGAAGTAAGAACCTTTGGGCGCATAATATTCGTTGCCAAATGCATATACTTGACCGATACCTCCAAGATCAAATGCTTTTTTTAATGATCCAGATAATTCGTCAGTTATGATATTCCGGAAGAAAGTGAAATTCCCTTCAGTAGATTTCACGAAGCTTATACCAGGGACGTTAGGGTTACTCATCGTATTATTAAGTATGGTGAATTTACTTACTTTCTTTAAATCGTACGCTATTTCCACATCTGTGAAAGTGTTGTTTTTCATGATGTTGAAATTGCCGCCTGTGGAAGGGGTTGTGCTAATAATTCCTTTATTACAGTTGATGAAATCGGTTTCTGATATGGATATATTGGTAGAGTTTTCTAAACGAATGGCATCTGTATAACAATTCAAGAATGTATTATTAATCACATCTAAGTTTTCGCAATTTACAAACCACAATCCTCTGCCAGTGGATACAGTGTTGTTTTTAAATGTAAATTCTTCTCCTGCTTCTGGTTCATCGCCAACGTTGTAAAAGTGAAGTAAAAGTCCTTCCTCGAACCCAGCGAAAACATTATCTTGTATATCAACCACTCTGGTATCTTCAACATGAAAAAGTTCTACGAAATTTTCAAACCTCGAGTTCTTTACTATTAAACTGTGCCTGCTTTCATACCTAAAATCAGCTAAGAAAGAATAAGAGCTATTGCAAGTATATACTTTGCAATTCTCAAACTGCATAGTTTTATTGTTACTAAAATTTTCCGCGCCTTGAAATAAGGCATTAGTTGCTATAGAAATTGTACAATCTTTAAATACTATATCGTCGTCAAAATTTATCATTGCATTCAGCTGGATGTGTTTTCCCTCAAATTCTGAAAATCTAATTGTGAGGCGTTTGTTGTAGAATTAAGTATGATGTCAAATGGAGTTCCACCGTATATTTCACATAGACTCTGTTGGGCTAAAATGTTAAATGAGAATGTTAAAATGGAAGCAAGTAGGAAAAGTAATTTTTTCATCTTTATAAATTTATGTGATTAAGAAATTGTGAGTAAGATACGAGAAAGAAATCAACCTCAGTTGACTTTGTGCTGATTATTTTAAAACAATTTTTCAATAAAATGCGCAATTAAAGACTTATTACAGTATTTCTCAAGCGGAAATGTTTTATCATATATTAGATTTTGTCGTGGCTTTTTAGAAATTAATCATTCTTCTAAAACATTAACACTACCAAAACAAAACCTAACCTTTTCAAAAGAGCTTAGCATGTTATAAATCATTAGATTTGCTTAACAATTAATTTATTGCTATTAAAAAGATAGGAAAATATACAATTTACACACTAGGGGTACTATTGATAGTGCTGCTTATTTTGTGGTTGCTTCTGCAAACATGTTGGATGCAGAATAAACTATTACCAGTCGTTCTCAATGAATTATCTACAACATTGGGTACTCCAGTAAAAGCCAAAGACTTAGATATTGATTTCTTCGAAGAAATATCATTAAATCAGATCTACATCGAAGGAGCCAATGGTGATACATTGATTTTTACAGAATCATTGAATGTTGATTTTAGTTTATTCTCTTTATTGGATAAAAAAATATTTGTAGATGATATTCGGCTAAGTGGAGCGAGAGTTTTTTTGAATGATAAGAATGGAGATCCGAATTATCAAAATATATTAGATCATCTAAATAAAGATCAGGGCAATTCTGAATCTTCGTCGTCAAAACCATCAAGTTGGACATTTGGGCTCGATGATATTATACTTGATTATGTATACATTAATATGCGAGGATCAACATCTGAGATGATATTGGACATTCCAAATCTTAAAGCTGACCTGGCATCATTTCCTGAGACGTTTGATTCGCTTTCATTTAACCAAATCTCATCTAAAGGGTTGGATTTTAGTATGATTGAGAAATTTCCGTCTCCTAATCAAAGTGAAAAGACAGAATTTCCATCACTTCCCATTAGTATTAATATCATTGATTTAAAACTCGATGATACGTCTATCCTTTATGACAAGGAACATGTAAAAAAACGTGCATCTGGTTTCGATGTAAATCATATTGATATCACTGAAGCAAACTTGAGTGTAAAAAATTTGAATTGGGGAAGTGCAATTTCTGGGGAGATTAATAGATTGGATTTAAAAGATGAGTCAGGCGCAGAAATTCAAAGTCTAACAACTTCGCTTACTGCAAGTGATACAATGTTGAATCTTGAAGACCTTACTATTTCTACGGCAGCCAGTAAATTAAATATGTCGCTTAAAAGTGACTACTCAAGTTTTGATAATTTGATAAATAATATTTCGCAACAACGAGTTAATGTAAGCATTCAACAAGGAGATATTAGTAAGAAAGATATTGTGCGTTTTATTGATCCTAAACAGATCAGTTTTATCAATGTGAATAAAATAAATACAGTTAAATATACTGGTGGTATCAGCATAGATAAAGGTAATTTCAAGATGTCTAACACCCAACTAAATATTGATGATAATCTTGTACTTGAAGGGAATTTAGGATTTGTCGAAGGAAATCAAACTTCATATTCTATTAATCTTGATAAGATTAATACTTCGCAAAGCTACCTCACTTCTGTATTTCCTTCTTTCAAGATACCAGATGAATTAAAAGATCTTGGGAAGATATATGGTTCAATACATGCAGTGGGTGATGATAAACAAATAAAAGTTCACAACATAAATTTACAATCTGGAGAAGAAACTATAATAATAGGACGAGGATTAATAACTCAACTTGACAATGCACCAGATATATATATGGATTTCTATTTCGATAATCTGCAAATGAATCCAAATAATCTACTTCAAGGCGAATCAATTCCTGCTCAATTATACAACCTTGGCAATATAGATTACGTAGGAGCACTTAAGGGAAGTACTTCTAATATAATTATGGATGGCAATCTAAAAACGGATATTGGAAATGCTGTCTTAGATGCATCAGTAAAGTTTAATTCTGATTATACAGATGCTACCTATAAAGGGGATTTTGATTTTGATAAGTTTGATATAGGGAAATTACTGCAGGATACGACTTTTGGAATTATAACAGCTGCTGGATCAATAGAAGGCAGTGGATTGGATCTTGTGAATCTAAATGCTAGCATGGATTTCAACAGTAAGAAATTTGAATATGCAGGAGAGAGTTATGAAGATATTACAATCAAAGGAATCTATTCTAATAATGTATTTACAGGAAGAGTAATATCAAATGATGATAAAATTAAACTCAATTTTGATGGTATTGCAAACTTGGATGGAGAAAATAGTGAAATTGAAATTGAATCAACAATTGAAAGAATAGACCTGACACAATTTGGAGTCGGAGACAGTCTGTTTTGGATATCAGGAATTGTGAAAGGAAAATTGAAGGGTAATAATATAGATAATTTCCTTGGAAAAGGAACTATTGACAACCTGAAAATTGGAACGCAAAATGGAGTATATTCTTCTGATACAACACTTACATTCGAAGCAAAAGAGAGTGGTGCAAACACGAAATTATACGAGTTGCATAGTTCGTTTGTAGATGCTAAAGCCGAGGGGAGTATCAAGCTATCTAAACTAGCGGGCGTATTAGAAGAGTACTCTAAAAACTATATTCCTGTAGAGGTTGGATATGAAGAATTAGAAACGATAGATACAACACTATTTGATAATCAGGAATTTGATGTAGCTATTAAGACTAAAAATATTAATCCAATATTAAGCGTGATAGCAGGCAAAAAATTGAAGCTCACAAATGCAAACTTATCTGGTAATTTTTCAAGTGAAGAATCTAAGATTGACTTTAAAGGCAGTTTTGATAGCTTGGTCTATGCTGGATATGTTATCGAGAGCGGAAATTATTTCTTTGATGGTAGAAAGGATTTTATTAATGGAAACATAATTCTCGATAACATTACTGACGGTAAAGATGTGTTGGTAACTGAGGCAAATATTGTGGCTGATCTAAACAATCAAAAGGCAAGTATCAGTGTAGAGTTGTTTGATGAAAATGATGAGCAGACATTGCTTATCGGAGCTGATATCTCCCGAACGACTGACTATGTTTTGAGTTTTCATGAGACACTTATTGTCAATCAATCCAATTGGGTATTTTCTCCGTACAATGAAATAAATTACGGTGATAATGGTCTATTTATGCAAGATCTTACGATTACCAAAGATAAGCAAGCTATAACAGCATATACCGATGAAAATGAGAATGGTCAAGCGATAGAATTGTTAATTGATAATTTTATTCTGTCAGAATTAACCTCTATCATAGGTAAAGAGAATGAATACTTCGAAGGCGAAATAAATGGAGCTGCCATTTTGAACAATATTTGGGGGGAACCATTTATAACGGCCGATTTGAGTATGCGAAATATCATGTTGGAAGATTATGCCGTAGGTGAACTAAAAGTGGAAGCTATCCAAAATAATGAATCTAATAGTGTAGTTACAAAAATGGAGCTCAAAGGTCCTCAAAATGATGCTTTGTTAGATTTTACATATGGAATTGGGGATGGTACAATAGATGGTTTTCTTGATATGACTAGACTTGAGGTGACAACTTTGGATCCTTTTTTGACAGATATATTAACAGATAGTAAAGGAGCTCTAGTAGGTAAAGTGAAAATAGCGGGTACCCCGACAGAGCCGAAGATAAATGGAAAGTTGGATTTGGTTGGTGTGCAGACGACACCAGTGTTTACCAATAGTAGATATGCTATTCTAGATCAGTCTATTTCCATAGATAATAAGTCAATATCGTTTGGTGATATGGTGATAGTAGATGCAAAGAATAATGTAGCCAATCTATCTGGACAGATACTCCACACGAATATGAGTGAGATGTTTCTTGATTTAAATATTGATACAGATCAGTTCACATTTCTGAATACTACTTCTGTAGAGAATCCTCTCTTTTATGGTAATGTAACAGTGAATGCAGCGGTATCCATTTTAGGTCCTCTTGATGATATAAAGATAGACGGTTCGGCAACAGCAATTAACAATTCTAAATTGGCAATATCGCCATTTTCTGTAGAGCAATTAGATTACGAAACGGACTTCATTATATATGCCGATCCTAGGAAAATATCCCTTGATAGTTTGATTGCACGATCACAGAAAAATGGAAATACATTTCCTTTTGATTTAGAAATGAAACTGACTGTAAAAGAGGATTCGGAATTTGAGATGATAATGGACCCTGTCACTGGAGATAATATCACAGGAAAAGGAAATTCTGATTTAGTATTTATTTTAAAAAAAACAGGAGAAATTGAGCTATTCGGAACGTATACTGTCACAAAAGGAAATTACTTATTTACCTACGGTTTAATTTCGAAAGAGTTTGACATTCAAGAGGGGGGAAGAGTAATATTCAATGGAGATCCACTCAATGGTAATTTGGATGTAACTGCAATTTATGAAGCCAATAGTTCAGTTTACGACTTATTGGTCCAAGACTTAGGAGTTGATGCAATGGTTGATTTTGAAGCGGATGCCAAACGAAAACGAAAATTTGACGTAGTGCTTAAGCTAGCTAATAGTATTTCAAAACCAGAAATAAAAATGGATCTTACGTATGAGCCTACAAATATAGGAGGGACATCTAGGGTTTCTGAAGAAATAGAAAGTAAATTGCGTAGACTTAGAACTGATCCCAATGAACTAAATAATCAGGTTTTTGGATTACTATTGTTTGATAATTTTATATCATCATCGAGCTCTGATACAGATATTACAGAGAGAACTACAAACATTGCAATCAATAGTCTAAGTGGCTTAGTGACCAACCAACTTAATAAACTAGCTAATGGATTGGTAAAAGGAGTAGAACTGAATTTCGATGTAAATTCTTATAGTTCAGATTTATTATCTAAAGGTGATGCTGGCGGATTGGTTACAGAATTAGGCATTGGTGTATCCAAGAGACTGTTTGATAATAGATTGACTCTATCTGCTGGGACAAATGTAGATCTCGAGAGCAATTCCACAGAAGCTTTATTTAATAATCTTGCCGGTGATTTTATCATATCATACAAACTGACAGAGGACGGAAAATTTAATATAAAAGTATTTAGAAAAAGTAATTATGATACCATAGCTGCTGAGAATGCATCAAAAAATGGGATTGGACTGAATATTAGAACAGAATTCGGTTCTGTAAAGAAGAATAAATAAAATTTGAATTTAATACGATACATATTGTGTTTTTTTATCGCTGTAAGCATTGTGGCTTGCAGCGGGACTAAGGGTTTAAAACCAACAGATCACCTATTTATTGGCACTAAGATTACTTATAAGGATGAGAAAAACATTACTAAAGGATCTCAAGTAAAACAAGCTATTACTGCAAACCTACTTACTCCCAATACCCCTGGATTTTTGAATATTAAAACGGGGTTTTATAATATATATGAAAAAACAAGCAAAACAGGATTTAAGCACGCTATAAAATATCGAATGGGATCTAAGCCTGTAGTGTTCGAACCTCAGAAAGTATCAATTACCGAAAATCGTATAAGGAAGGCGATGGAGAATGATGGTTACTTGCAAGCCAAGGTTAGCTGTGATTCCGTAATGGTGAAGAATAAGGTAGAAATAGGTTGCGAAGCAACTCTTGGAAGTAGATATGTTATTGATAGTGTTTACTATCTAGAAGACACTTTGCCAATATGTAAAACGTTAACCTTCCTTCACAGTCAATTAGAATATACGAAATCAGGAGATTACTACCAATTGAAGAACTTAATTTCAGATAGAGATGAACTTGTAACTGTCTGTAAAAATAATGGCTTTCCATATGTGAATCAACAAGATGTTATATATTTTGTAGATACGTTGGTGGGTAATAATCGAGCGGATGTTCATATGCGATTAAGAACCACCGAAGATACACTAAAATATGAACGTTATAGTTATGGAGGGATTTTTATTGATCCGAATTTCTCTATAGAAGGTGGTAGTGCAACGGATACGAGCGAGATGATCTCGTTCGATAAGTTCGATATGGTGAAAGGATACGATTTTCTCAGAGAAGAAGCGCTAAATAGAGCTATATTTATAAAAGAAGGATCTATATATGATGCCAAAAAAAGTAAACTAACCACAGATAGACTCTTAGATTTTGGACTGTTTAAGTTTGTAAATGTAAAAACAGTTTTAGATCCATCAACGAAGAGAATTGATCATTTTTTTAATTTGACTACCTATAAGATGGAAAGTATCACAGGTGAGTTAGAATTGAATAATAGGCTGGGTAATTTTCTTGGTTTGTTAGGAAAAGTCACCTACACGAATAAGAATATTTTTGGCGGTGCAGAAAGGTTTGATGTTTCATTATCAGGGGGATTTGAGACTCAATTTGGAGACAAACAACCGTTTATTAATACAAGTGATTTCAAAGTGGAAAGTTCTCTGACTATTCCAACGGTTGTCCTACCATTCTTCTCATTTCAAACAAATAGAAATTTTATTCCAAAGACCACTATGTCATTGTCCGTAAATCAGACACAAAGGATTGATTTCTATACTGTAAGGTCTGCAAATGTTAAGTATGGATTTAAATGGAATGAAACTGAAGTAAAATCTTCGGCATTCAGTCCAATTGATTTGACATATCTAGTCTTATCGAGTAAAACTCCAGCATTCGAAATGGAATTATTGTCAGATCCACGTCTCGCGTTGAGTCTACAGAATACGTTTATTTCTGCTTCAACATATGATTTTATATATAACAGAAGAGATAAGTTCAACCCAGTAAATCAATTGTACTTTAAAGGATCGATTGAAAGTGCAGGAAATATTGTCTCTTTATTGGTAAAGCCCGATGTAGCTGGCGAACAAGCTGATTTGTTTGGTACTCCTTACGCACAATACGTTAAGTTTACGGCGGATGTTAGAAAATATTGGTCACTAGGATCTTATGGCTCTGTTGCTACTAAAATTATAGCGGGTGCTGGATTCGCTTATGGTAATAGTGATGAGTTACCATATTCAAGACAATTTTCGGTAGGTGGAGCAAATAGTATTCGAGCTTGGCGACTGAGAACATTAGGACCTGGTGAGTTTCAGTCAGTTTCAGATACAAATCAATTTATTGATCAAACAGGTGATATCAAATTGGAATCAAGTGTAGAATATAGATTCCCTATTCTAGGATTTTTTAAAGGAGCTTTCTTTGTTGATGCTGGTAATGTATGGCTATATGAAAGTGACCAGACAAACAAGCTAAATGGTGTTTTTAAATTTGATACTTTTGCCAGTCAGATTGCGGTAGGCACTGGAGTAGGACTAAGGCTTGATGTCGATTTCTTAGTCATTAGAATAGATGCAGCATTTCCATTAAGAGATATCGGCGATAATAAAAAATTTGAATGGGTAATTAAGGATATTAAACCATTTGATGGTGATTGGCATGGAAAAAATGTGATATTTAATCTAGGGATAGGATATCCTTTTTAGATAACTCTTAATACCCCGAAAAGATCTGAAGGCCAATCACGCCAAGCGATGGCTAAAAGCCATCTTCACTTAATTTAGATATAATTATAGGCCTGAAGGGCCGATTCCGAAGGTTAGACTTCTTTATTTTGCTTTAACAATGACTTTGTTTTAGTTGTGAATATTTTTAAAGTCACACTAGAGATTATTGTCTTATAATACTTCAAAAAAGAACACTACTGTTCGATTCCGATCAGTATGGAAATTGTAATAATGTATTAATCTCTGTAATTCAGTGTGATAGTTCTTGGCACAAGAGATGCTTAATATGAGTAATATAATATTTATGATCATCTAATCATTAAACACAATGCTTATGAAACTTTCAAATCTAATACTAACATTCATCTTAGCACTCGCTGTATCATTCGTCCATGGACAATCAAATACTACACGTCAAATAGAAGTCAATACCGATGACAAAAAAACCTTTATTAAATACGAAAATGGTAATTTGGTAGAACTCCAAATCGAAGGGGAAAATATCCCCAAAAGAGATTTTAATAAATATGAAGATTTATTAGATAAATATAATGAAGATGCTCCTCCTGTATCAAGTTTCAAGGATCGAAAAGAAGAGAATAAAGAAATCGATATGGGATCGATACTTAATAAGAAACTTAGTCAATATTTATCAGATATAGATATTTTGAACTCGGATAAGTATAATATAAAACTAACTCAGGATTATATAAAACTAAATGGTAAAAAATTAGATAGTAAAATTCTTTATAAGTGTTTAGCTATTTTTGAACTAACTGTTGGATATGAGTTGAATAGTGACAGTAGTTTTAAAGCTAAGATTACAACTAATTCTAGATCGATCACATTGAGTATAGAGGATTAGAAACTAAAAGTTCAATTGAGATATATTAGGAACGTCCGACATTATTTTAATGTCGGACGTTTAGTATTTTAGCTTTGTGGTTTCACCGATTAAAATGATTTTCTTTTATTATTCTACGAATATTTTTTTGCTTTTCATTACAGCACCGTTTTTCAAGAATGATTTGATGTATATTCCAGTAGGCAGATCATTTCTCAGCTGATCTGTATTAGAGACAACTCTTCCTGAGAGATCAAAAATCCTAATTGCATCATAGGTGATATCTATATCAATATTATTATTTGATAAAGGATAGAATTCTTCTCCTACTGTATAGAAACCATCACCTTGATATGACATTGTAAATGCAATATAGTCTTCTCTTTCTTCGATAGAAATAATTTCTACAGCTTGCCAATCTATTGGAATACTTGAGCCATATGTTGGTTGGTATAGTCCTTCAATTTGGTCATCATACCATTCATCGCTATCAATAGTCGAATAATAAATAGTAATCGTCTGATCGTTTTCAGAGTCGCTGTTCATATCATAAATTCTATCTATCCACCTCATTTCATTTTCGGCAATCAAATCTCCTGATGCTTCGACTAAAGTGGTAGAAAAGCAAACATTTTCAACCATACTTTCATTCTTAACTGCACACATAATACTATCATTGCTCGAGAAATAAGCAGTTAAATCTGGTTCAATGGTAGATGAAAATGTTCGATCAAGTGAATTAAAGACTCCTACAGGAATTCCGGATCTAAATCTAATATTAGGTACTTGATTGATTACCTCAAGTTCTCCTCCTGTAGGACAACCTGTCTCTCCATCATTGACAATTCTTAGAACAGATATATATTCTGTATTACTGCCAAACATGAAGTCAGAATCGGTAGTCTCGTCATTGTCAAAACATATTTCAACAAGTAAGTTACTAGTTCCATCATACAGAAATGGACTATCTAGTGTTACAAGGTTTACACCAGATTTAGTATCAAGACTTCCAGAGTAAACATTTATCAAGGCAGCATCTTCTTTGAATCCTTGATCATTTAGAGTATCATTACCTATAAGTGCCATTGATATATTAAAACCCTCATATGGTACTTCACTTAACTTGTCTTCTATATCAAAAACCAATCTATTTATTATTTGACCTGCAACGCCAAACTCTGCAAGGAATTCTTTTTTATATAGGATCTGTGTTCTTACACCTTCCCAAGATCCATCAAAGATTGAGTTGTTTAGTTCCTCCCCATCCCCTATATACGTTTGTTGATTTGAACCTTCTGTTTTGAACTCAGAATCATTATCAATAAGATTAATTTCCATAGAGTTGCCAAGTACTTCTTCATCTGATGTTAGTGTAAGGTTAATTGTCTTATTACCTTCTATTGTAGAATTATCAAACACTATTAAATCAATATTTATAGTCGATTCACCGGCTGGTAAAGTTGCATTGCTATTTCCAAGAACGAAATCTAATCCTTCCACTGCTGTACTTGACGGATCTACCGATATTGATACATCTACATCCTCTGTAAAAGCCAATGGAGTGCTAATTTTTATTAAAGTATTTTCAATCGGATTACAGTAATTATTATCGAGTATTCCACTAGGATTAATGGCTAAGAATTCATTGTTAAATTGAAGACCTGGCATAGCAAAACTGTTGGATGTCCATAAACCCCTACCATATGAAGACGCGGCCACTTGTAAATCACTCGTTCTAAATTTCAACATATCGACTCTTCCCATACCTATTTCAGGACTTATGTTTTCCCAATCGATAGAAGACTCGCTTATATCTGCTTGCCAGATCCCAATTTCTGTAGCAATTATAACTTTATTGTTATTGCTTGGGTTGAATATTCCCCATCTTACTGGAATGTCAGGCAAGTTTCCTTCTAATGATCGCCAGCTTTCGCCTTTGTCATTTGACGTATATACGCTTTCGACACCAAAATTACTATAAGTTGCTAGGAGCTTATTTTGATCAATGTGATCAATCTCTATATTTCTAGTAAATCCTCCTCCAGTAAATAAACGTTCTGTTTCTGGGTTATCAGAGTTAGCGTTTGTTACTCTAAAAATACGACCGCCGTTAGAACCTAAATACAATATGCTGTCATCATGCGGGTCTACTTTTAATGCACTAATTCGTTGTCCACTTAATCCAGGGATTGGAATTTGTGTATATTGTTGAGCTCCTTGAGGAAACAAACGTGTTCTAGAAACATGACCAACATTTCCGCTAGAATAAACAATAAGATTTTTGTCATCAAGCTCTGTAGGATTTATAAAATATACTGTTGTATCTCCAGGATTATAAAAATCTCCATTTGTGAGATCTCCTGCAAAAGATGCTATAAATCCACCATTCTGAAATGCTCCAACTTGGATGTTAGCATTTGTTTGTCCTATATGACAGAATGCTCCATCGCCGCCCAATACAGATGCTGAACCAGCTAATCCAGAACTAGTAAGTAGATTTGTACCATTATCTTGTGCACCTGCTAAATAGAAATCTCTTCCTGCTTCTGGATGAATGGCACAAGCATAAAACTGCGTGCTCACATATCCTTCACTAATACCCTGGATATCTGGTAGAGGGCTAGTAGCATCTTGTGTTATGTATAATCCTCCATCATTGCTAAACATTACTCTATCTGAAGATCCATTTATAAATTGAGCATAATGTTGGTCCGCATGCACGTTTTGTATAACTGGCGTTTGAAACCACTCTGACATTTGCACCCAAGTATCACCACCATCTTCTGTTTTATAGACATTAATTCCTCCGATGTAGACAACATCACTGTTGTTGGGGTCTATAGCAATTGATAAATCATACCATGCCTGATTTCTACTGAAATTACCACCATTGCTATTCGTTGCTACAGTAACATTTGACCATGTTTCTCCTTTGTCAGTCGATTTGAGAATATTCTCTACTCCTCTTGTCTCAGAGTCTTGCAATAATGCCATTACAAAATTAGGATCATTGAGCGAAGTTCCCAATTCTATTCTTTGATAATTTTCAACACCTAATTCCATAAATGACCATTGGAACCCTCCATCATCAGATCTATATACACCATCTGTTCCAAAGATTCCCATAGCCGCAAAAATAGTTCCGTCGGCTGTAATTTCTAGATCTGCCGCTCTATTTGTAAATCCTTGGTTGGTATTGCTGAGCGCTGGCGCCCAAGTTTCTCCTCCATCAGTAGTCATTTGCACTCCACTTTCTCTAGTGGCTGCTAATAGATGTCCATCTGTCGTAAATAATAACTTCTGCGTATGATTAAAATCGCCATTTGCTGTACTAGGAAGTCTTTCCCAGTCTATTCCTCCATTTGATGATTTATAAATTCCATCCCCACGATATGCATCACCATTAAACCATCCTTCACCTGTACCGATATAGATCTCTTCAGGATTTGAAGGGTCTTGGGCTATATGACCAATAGAAGGGTTACCTATATACCCACTTACCTTTTCCCACTGCGGAGAGGTGTCAACATTAGTTACTCTCCACAAACCTCCTGCAACACTACCTACTAATAGTGTATTGGCAGATGGATCTCTGCTATCTACGAGTACTGCTCTTGTTCTACCCCCTACGTTATTTGGTCCTCTAGATTCCCATTCTTCTCCTTCCCTGGTTTCGTCAAATCGGCCATCTTTGATTAACTGTTCTTTTATCTCATAGATTTGGTCTTTGGGAACCAAACCTGTTGCAGGATCTTTGGTCATTTCAATTTCCATCTCAGCCATAAGTGCTATTCGCTCAGCTTTACTCATTTTTTTAGGTGGAGTGACTTGATTACATGAAAAACATGCGATAACTAGAAATAATAGAATATACTGATTTAAAGGCTTCATATTGGTTGATTTTATTGTAATTGAATTAGTTAATTCTAAGACGCTTGTATATGATTCATCGAAGTTTAACTTCATTTTTTCTATGAGATATAAAAGTAATTAAATTCATAGATTCTATTGGTGGATTGTAGAGTTATTATATTTATATTAAATATAATAGTCACGGAAACTATAATCTTGATACTGACATGCAATAATTACAAACTAAGAATTACGAATTAATCTAAG
>Ga0114957_1002693_pt1 | contig 16629 bp, 10 predicted proteins | sample BantaG_FD_87175 | JGI IMG/M metagenome (GOLD analysis project Ga0114957, IMG submission 87175) | Marine algal microbial communities from Bantry Bay, Ireland - BantryBay_4 metaG | ecosystem: Host-associated > Algae > Red algae > Unclassified | place: Bantry Bay, Ireland | collected 2014-11-21 | reverse complement strand
TTGTTGTAACCCAGCATTATGACACCCTTCAATCTCTAGGTGAGGAAACCAATAGCAATCTTATTCTTTTACCAAATGCGCCGCAAGCGGGAAGCAATATGCTAAACGATATGGTAGCAAGTTTTGCGGCCAGCAACCAAATTGGTGAAGCCATGAAAGAGGCTAGAGAAAAGAAAAAAGAATAGTGTTAATGTTAATAAAATTAGTGAATAAGGCTTGTTGGATTTTTAAAATCCAACAAGTTTTTTATTTAAAAAGGCTGCCTTTCCTCCCACTTTTGAATAGGATTTAAATATGTAACAATACCCTTTAAAATGGTATTGGCTATAATGCTATTGGTATGATTTAAATAAATATGCATTGTAATAGGCTTTGCTCCTATCGAGCTTTTAATTTCCATAGCTGTTCTTGCAAACACTATATCTTTAAAACCGTTTTCAATACCAAAAGAAACCATATTAAAAAGCATATTTAAATACATTTGGTATTGGTGTTGCAAAGATTTCCTATAGCCTAAGAAATAAGTTTCCAAGGTATTATTATTCAATATTAAAGAGTAAAAACCAACCAGCTCTGCCTCTAAAAACACACCAAAAACTTGAAATTTGTCCTTTAAGTGAATTTTCAATTCATAGAAATGATTTTCTTGAAGTTTAAACGTATTAATACCAGCGTGGTCTGAAACGGTTTCATATAATTTGTATAGCGATTCTGAATTGTTTTTTAAATAATCTGCATTTAAAGGTCTATATTCAAGATGAATTGCCTTTTTTCGTGCTGTATTATATCGCCTTAGGTACTTTTTGTTAAAAGCTGATATATAATCTTCCGTGTTGTTCCAAGCCTCAGAAATGGAAAAAACCATATTTGGTTGTACTTGGATTTTATAAAAATTATTAGCCTTAAAGAAGTTTAAATTATCATGAATAACGTCTTCTTCAAAATAATCCTTAAAAACAATAACACGAATTTTTCTGTTGAATGTGCTATATATTTCTAATTTTAATACTTCGAGAGCTTGTTCAATCTGACTTAAAAATTCAGTTTGGGATATTTGGTTATTACTGTGGAAAAGGCCATGCTGACCAGTATGCATTAAGTTCCCTACCACTAAAGCATTCCCTTTTACTATTTTAGAAAGGAGTTGTTTTGCAATCTGTTTTAATTTGCTGCTATTACTTTTTCTAAAAATATCATTAGCATAGAGTTCAACACGCTGAAATACTGCTATGCCAACCAATATTCCATCTTTGAATACACCAACGTAATATGCAGAAATATTTTTGGGTATAGAAGCTTCTAGACCCTTTAAAAAATCCGTTTTTAAGAAAACATCTTTGCTAGGGAGTGCATCCCATACAGCAGGAAGTTTATTGGCTTGTCTATATATTTTAAAATCTATCAATACGGCACTAAAAAAGATTGGAAATTACAATTCTTAGTCTTTAAATGTGTTAATTATTTACAAATATTATTTCCATTTAAAAAACTTGATGCTCTGATGCTCTGATGCTCTGATGCTCTGATGCTCTGATGCTCTGATGCTCTGATGCTCTGATGCTTAAATTATAATCAAATTAAATATTTACAGCAAGACCATTTTATGAAACTATTATGGACTGCTAATAAAATACTAGAATTATGGGTTTCAAGTCTTTGCCGTAGTTCAAGCACTTGGTTTTCACGAAAAAGATTAGCATTATCCGTTGCTATTTCTTTCAGAACAGGGTATTCAGATGGTGCATTTGTGTTTTGCAAACAAATGAAAAAAGACCTAATATTAATTTTAAATTACACAAATGTTCAAACATTATAACCCCTATCTATAGGAGAAGAAAGAGGCTTAGGTTATTTAAGAAACAGCTTTTGCCTCTTGCACTAATAATGCATTTTTATCTTCCAAAGCTTTGGCTATAAAATCATTAATAGCATCATTTTTTTCCAAACCATTTTTAAGCAATACGGCTAATGTAATCATGGTAATAATACGCGTTCCAGATTTTTTAACAGATGTATTAAATAAAGGTTCCACATCATTATAATTCACACTTTGCGCTAAATGTTCAATGTCCGCTCTTGCTTCAGCACGTTTATCGTCTGGCATTCTATCGTATTTTTTTCCATACGATTTTATCTGTTCTATTGCCGGCCTATTATTTTGTTGCGATTGTTTTTGCTGATTTTGATTTGTATTTTGTTGTGGTTTTATTTTAGCCCAAGTATCGCGTAAACCAACAGTTTTATTGAATATCAACTTACTTGAAGTTGAATCATCATCAACATTAAAATAGCCTAAACGTTGAAATTGAAACCGTGCTCCTATATGAGTTTCTTTTAAACTTGGCTCAACAAAAGCCTCAATAATTTTTAAGGAATTTGGGTTTATAAATGCCATAAAATCCTTTTCAGGATGACTATCTGGTGCTTCATCTACAAATAACCTGTCATATTCCCTAACCTCTGCTTTTACAGCATGTTTTATAGATACCCAGTGCAAGGTTCCTTTAATTTTTCGTTCTGTATCCTCAGAATAGGTACAATGGATTTCTGTAATGTTGCCTTGGGCATCTTTTACAACCTGTTCTGCCCTGATGATATAAGCATTTTTTAAACGTACCTCGCCTCCTAATTTTAATCGGAAAAATTTATTGCTCGCCGCTTCCTTAAAGTCTTCTTTTTCGATATAAAGTTCACGGGAAAATGGGACTTTTCTAAAGCCAGCACTATCATCTTCCTGATTATTTTCAGCATCCAACCATTCTACTTTATCCACTGGATAGTTGGTAATAACCACCTTTACAGGGTTTAAAATCGCCATGACACGTGGTGCAGTCTTATTCAAATCTTCACGAATACAGAATTCTAAAAGCGATACATCGATAATATTATCCCGTTTTGCAACCCCAACAGTTTCTACAAATTTTCTAATGGCGGTCGGCGTATAACCCCTTCGGCGTAAACCAGAAATAGTTGGCATTCTTGGATCATCCCAACCTTTTACAATACCATCTTCAACCAATTTAAGCAACTTCCGTTTACTCATAATGGTATAACTTAGGTTTAAACGGGCAAATTCACGTTGCTTTGGTCTTATCTTGCCCGGTTCGACAACTTGATCCAAGAACCAGTCATAAAGTTCTCTATGGGGCTTAAATTCAAGCGAACATAAGGAGTGGGATATTTGCTCTAAATAATCACTCTCGCCATGCGTCCAATCATACATTGGGTAAATACACCAATCATTAGCCGTTCTGTGGTGGTGCTTTTTTAAAACACGATACATAATAGGATCACGCATAAGCATATTAACATGCTGCATATCTATTTTAGCTCGTAAAATATGCTCACCTTCATTAAACGCTCCAGATTTCATACGGTCGAATAATTCTAAATTTTCTTCAACACTTCTACTTCTGTAAGGCCCATCAACCCCAGGTTGTGTTGGTGTACCTTTCTGTTCCGCCATAGCTTCACTGGATTGCGAGTCTACATACGCTTTGCCATCTTTAATTAAAAGGACAGCCCAATCATATAACTGCTGAAAATAATCAGAAGAAAATAATTCCTTATCCCATTTATAACCTAACCAAGCAACATCTTCTTTTATGGCATCAACATATTCTTGTTCTTCTTTTGCTGGATTGGTATCATCAAAACGAAGATTTACAGGTGCATCATAATATTCGCCTAAACCAAAACTAATTCCAATAGCTTTTGTATGCCCAATATGCAAATAGCCATTAGGTTCTGGGGGAAAACGAAAACGCAAATCATTTTTAGACATGCCGTTTGCCAAATCTTCTTCTATAATTTGCTCAATAAAATTGAGTGATTTTCTTTCTTCAGACATAAATATTATCTGGTTTAAATTGATTACTTTCTATCGAACTCTCCTTAAAAAATAAGATGTAAAATTAGTTAATTTTTAGTTTAATGGTTTATCACAACAAATATTATTAGCTTAGAACATACTTTTAGCTACTTTTGCTTTAATATATTATTGAATATGGGCATTATAAAAGTTGAAAACATTCGTATTTTTGCATACCATGGTTGCTTAAAGGAAGAAACAAAAATTGGTAGCGATTACCGTGTAGATTTAAAGGTTAAAGCAGATTTACAAACCTCGGCAGTTACAGATAACCTTAGTGATACCGTTGATTATGTGTTTTTAAATCGCATTATAAAAGAGGAAATGGATATCGCTTCCCGTCTTCTTGAAACAGTTGCAAAACGCATATTAAATAGAATTTTCAATGAGGATAAGCGGGTTAAAAAAGCAACGGTTTGGGTAAGTAAATTAAATCCACCAATTGGGGGGGATGTTGAACGGGTGACGATAAAAATAAAAGAAAAGCTTAAAAAGTAAATTTTTATAAGAAAAAGTCACATTTTTTTATACATTTGCATCAGAGTATTCGCAGTCCTTTGCGAAATCTTAGTTTAAGAAGGCTTTAAAACTCGTTCTGAAAACTTTTTTAAAATTATGGCGTCGTGGCCGAGTGGCTAGGCAGAGGTCTGCAAAACCTTCTACAGCGGTTCGAATCCGCTCGACGCCTCAAAAACCTTCAAGATATCTTGGAGGTTTTTTTTATGATAAATTCTTATTTATTATGAAAGTCTCTATCCTTAACCTTAACTGATTCTGGCACGTAGAAGTCCTTTATCCACATAACTTTATTAGAAAACTGTTTGTGCTGGTATGTCACTGTAATTTTTTCTTTTGAGAGTTCTAATATTTGAAAGTACTTAAAATTATCTTCAATATTCATTAATTTAGGTAGTTGATTACTTTCTATTTTTATGAAACTGATTCCATTCTCATTTTTAACTATTTCCCATTTTGCATTTAAACTCTCACCACAACCATTGTGCTTACCGTTATTATCATTCATCGTCATATTATTTCGAAAATGTTGCCTGTAGGATAAAAAACAGTTACCCATATTCATTCTAATATTATTATTTAATCGTTTTGCTAATTTCCAGACTTTCTCTTCTTTTCCACAAATCAATTCTATTGCGTTTTGAGGTAGTTTATAAGTCTCAAGGGTTGAATCTTTACAGTTTGTAAAAATTAAAAAAGTCGCTATTAGTATTAGGCTTTTAAAATATATAATTTTCATCTGTTTAAAATTAGGTAGCGAAACGATCAATTAATGCTTTTAAATCGCCTTAAAGCAGCACTATTTATTATGGAAGTTGTTCTTTTATCGGACTTATGTTTTCCAACTTTTCTTTGTTTTTCACATAGGCTTCTGGAAATAGACCTTGAACAAATAGTAACACACCGAAGCCTAATATAACAATGGCTATAACTTTTTTTGTTTTAAAAATAAGACGTGGTGTTAGTTTTGCTTTTAGCCGTTTTGCTATGATAATTTTTACTAAATCTGACACAAAGTAGGCGGCTAACATGGAACCTATAAAAACAATATCACCATGTTCCGATGTTGTTAATGAGTCTCCTAAAACGATAAATCCAAGCCAACCTAATAACACACCAATATTAATAAAGTTGAGCAGAAAGCCTTTAACAAATAGCTTACCGTAGCCTTTTTTAATTTCAACTTTATGATATTCTTTTACTATGGACCTAAAGGATTTTGATGTTTTTATAAATGAAATAAAACCATATACCATTAATAAAACACCTCCAAATATTAAAAACCCAGGATCGTTGCCAATCTTTCCTCTCAAATTATTAGTGCTGTAAAAAGCAATAACGATAAAAATAATATCAGCTAAAATAACGCCTAAATCGAATATTAAAGCGCTTCTAAACCCTTTTGTTGCACTGGTTTCTAAAAGCACAAAAAATACTGGGCCAATGGTGAAGGCTAGTATAATACCAAAGGGAATGGCTGTTAAAATATCATCAAACATAAAAACAAATTGCTTTTACACAAAGTAAAGAAATATTTTAAAACTATTGGTTTTCTTACCTGCTCGATTTAAAAACCGTTAAATAAAAAAAGTGAGGCTAATAGCCCCACTTTTCAAACATACTAAATTCACTAAACTAATTCTTAATAAGTTTTATGCTATTAATACCTAATTCTGTTTTAATCTGTGCAAAATATAATCCTGTTTTTAAATTAGAACCATTAACTATGGTTTCAGTTGTATTAGGAGAAATTTGTAATACTTGTTTTCCTATTACATTAAATAAAGTAATAGTTTCTATTTGCGTGTTGTGGCTTTTAATAGTCCAACTACCTTGTGTTGGGTTTGGATATGTTTTAAATGTCACTTTGTTAAAAGCATTAACACCAAGAGTTGTACCAAACATAACATCATCAAAATAATAGGTTTTATCGGTTCCTACGGTAGCTCCACTTACATCAAAATTAAAAAAGATTGAAGCCAAATCGAATGTGTAACCTAAATTTAAAGCTGCTGTGCCTGGTCTTTCATTTGCAAAGTCGAATTCTAATGTATTCCAACCCATAACAACCGGTGTATTCGTAAGCGTTTCGCAAGATTGCGTAGGCGTTCCTGCAGTTTCAATTTTTAACATAATAGGAATACCGGCATCTGGAGACCATACACGTACATTCATTTTTGTTTCAGATGCTGTAATTGGAATATCAGTTGCGAAACCAGCAGCAGTACCAATAGTTGTACCTGCCCAAGTTTCGGCAGCACTCGTTTTAATAGTCTGCATTACCATGTTTCCTGCATCTGTTGGGTCGACAACTAACGTGGAAGCGTTCCCACCAAAATCAGAAACTGTATAATCGGTTGTAGAACCTTCAAAATTTACCGGTAAATCAATTTGTGATAACCCACCAGAACTATCAAATTGTTCAATATCATCAAAAAGAAAAGTAGATGTAGCAGAACCATCACCAAGATTACCTAAATCAAAAAGAAATACAATATTATTATAAGTATCCGGAGCAGCACTTGGAAAACTCCATTCTAAAGTTTCCCATGCATTCTGCACAGTAGTGGCCACAGATGCATTTTCAATATTGACACTACCATCTCCATTTTCAATTTTAAAAGCCATGGTAGTCCCTATAGGAGCAGAGGTATACACTTTCATTCTAATAGAACTATTTGTAGAAAAATCTAGAGTTCCAGACAAGGTTAATTTAGCACCAGCCCAAACCTGACCACCATCTCTAACCAATTGCGCAACTGTTGCACTTGTGTTTATACCATTACTTTGTGGGTTTGAAATTACTGTAGCAGCTCCGCCATCAAAACTTGTAAAATCGGCTGTTACAGGCGTGCCTTCAAAATCAATTGGAAGTGTTACTTGAGAATACCCGAAGGACATCATCAGAACAATAAGTAAAAAAGTAATTTTTTTCATAATATTTAGTTTTTGTTCAATTAGTCAATGCTATTTAAATGGTCTTTTTAACTATTAATAATGCACCAACTTTCGTTTTGGTAAAATTAATACCGTTCTATTGCATAATCATCAATAAACAGCACTACAAAAAACATACATAACAAAAAAAATGACAATTTTTTATCATTTTATCAAAAAAACCAGGCTATACCTTACTTTAGTGTATGAGTAGATTACTAATAAAACTGTTTATATTATTCTATTTAAGGTATATGTTGTAGTAATGTTGTGGTGATTTAAAAGAAGTATTGTTTTGATTGTTAGGTAAGTAATAAGAACACTACAATAATCGAAAGCTATATTAATAACATAAACCTAAATTGTAGCAAACGATTAAAACGAACTATTTTAACTAACGTTTTTTAAACACACTTAAAGGTGCGTTATTATTTGTGATAAGAATAAGCTCTTTATGGCGTTGTTTTATTAACTTAATATCTCTACTATCGTCTTGCGCATATAATCCACTTTGTATAGGCGTCATATATGTAAAGTTATTGTTTCCATCTCCTAAAAGTACAGCGCCAATACCAGCATCATATCGTGTTGTTTCAACCTCAACTCCGTAATGGTTGCCAATAGTGATAATATCTTTAAAGCCATCTCCATTAAAATCTGTAATCAATGAAGATTTTATAGGCGATATCTGTGCTTCATTTGGAAGTAACTTTCTAATTAGTTTTCCGCCTTCATTAATTAGAATAATACTTTCAAAATTCTTGATTTCGTAAACAAAAGCATCCTCAACTTCATCTTTTGGTAAAATATCTACCAATTTAGAGGATGCAAAACTATGATAGTCTTTAAATTTTTCAGCAACAAAAGGCATTTGCTGACTTGTACACTCGCGTCCGCGAACGGGAACATAATCATCTTTATAGAACTTGGCTAATACAATATCGTTTGTACCATTATTATCAAAATCGCTAGCGTATAGTTTGAAAGGGTGTTCGTTTGAAGCTTTAAATTTATTATTCTTTCCTAGGTTTCCGATAATGTAATCCTCATCACCATCATTATCAATATCGTTTGCAGATATAGACCACCAAATCCCTCTTGTTTCATTTAAGCCGTATGCCTTAGAGGTATTTGTAAATGTACCGTTGTTGTTTTCTAAAAGTGTAATTTCCATCCACTCGCCTACAATAAGCAAATCTTCATCCTTATCATTATCAACATCAGTAAAAACAGCATCTGTAACCATACCAATGGCATTTAAACCTGGAGCTATTTGAGAAGATGCTTTGGTATATTTTCCGTTTTTATTAATTAGCAAATAGCTGCTAGCAGGGAACCCGTATTTACCTGGAACAAGTCGTGTGCCAACAAACACATCCAAGTCTCCATCAGCATCAATATCTGCCGCCTTTACACATTGAGAACTTTCATAGATATTTGGTAAAGCTTTATCCTTTTTAATAAAGTTTCCTTTGCCATCGTTTATATAAATTCTGTCTTTCAATAAAATATTTCCTTTTTTAACCTCGCTACCACCACTTGCAACAAATAAATCCAAGTTTTTGTCGCCATTAACATCCAAAAACAAACACCCCAAGTCTTCTGATGCTTTATCTTTTTCCCAAGGCTGTGATCCGCCTTTTACAAATTTTCCACTATCTGTTTGCAGATACAATACGCCACTTTGCCCAAATGCTCCACCCAAAAACAAATCATCCAATCCATCATTATTAACATCTGCAACCGCAGAAAACGGACCGTTTTGAGACACATTATGAGGCAATAATATTTCTTCTTTTAGCTCATTAAACACATTTTCTTTATGCATGTAAGAAACCCCTAAACTTAAGGGGTTTACGGATGCTAAAAGCGCATTAGCTTGCTTTTTAGGAGCCGGTAAAGTAGCGTTAGAATATTTTACAGTTAATGTTTTGTTTGCTTTAATGTTATTGATGGCTTGCGTTTTCCCATCTGGCCATATAATTTCTACGGTTTCAACCTCTACATCCTTTCCTAAACCAAAAAACACGCCAGGCGCCATAGAAGATAAATAGCCTCTTGAAACAAAATTATCGGCAACTTGTGTTTTTTTATTATGTTTAATAATTGCTTTAGCGCCGTAGCCAAAGGTGTTGTTTTTAGAACCTTCAAAAACAATATTAAGGGAGTTGCCCGTAGCTTTATTTTCATAAATAAAAGCAGTAGCATCCATGTTATTAGTGACCACATCTAAATCACCATCGTTATCTAAATCGGCATATGCCATTCCGCTTGAAAAACTAGGCGCATCAAAGCCCCAATCTTTTGAAACTTTTTCGAACTCTAAACCACCTTTATTTTTATAAATATAGTTAGGTAAGGGAAAGGAGGGTGCTAGCTTGCTAATCTTAAAAAATTCATCATTAGTAATGTTAGGGTCTAAATTATTTACAACAGTTAAATAATCGTTATTTCTAACATCTTTTTTAACACCATTAGATACTACAATATCTTTTAACCCATCATTATCCAAATCTACTAACAATCCTGCCCAACTCCAATCACTTAATCCTACGCCTGCCATATTTGCGACATCAGAAAAATGATTATTTCCTGTATTTAACTGTAACGTATTAAACATGTACTGGTGATGTTTTCCTAAACGAACGACTTTATTAAACGCTTCGGTGCTCATTGAGCCCATATTGGTTTTTGAACGGTAATGATCATCAGAAGACATATCCAACGTGATCAAATCCATCAAACCATCATTATTTATATCGCCTGTATCTGTGCCCATACTAAACCTAGATATGTGTTTGAGGTTTTCATGAATTACATTTTTAAAAGTACCATCGCCATTGTTATAATACATGTAATCTGGCTCTTCATAATCATTAGAAACATACAAATCCACCCATCCATCATTATTAAAATCTGTAGCATTAACGCTTAGTCCATAAGTTAGATCTGAACTGATTCCAGCTTGTTTTGAAATGTCTATATACCTCCCATTATCATTTCTGTATAATTTATCGGTATAAAATTTCTTTTGGTCACTAGTAACTGAATAACGAAGAAATAATTTTTGATCTGGTGGTTGGTTGGTTTGGTACATATCTAAATCGCCATCCTTATCCATATCGAAAAAAACAGCTTGTGTTGAAAAACCAGCATCGGCTAAACCATAAGCCATAGCAGACTCTGTGAATGTTAAGTCTTGATTATTAATATACAACTGATTTTTACGATTTTCAGCGTTCATAGATTCTCCATTTCTACTAATATATATATCTAGAAAACCATCGGCATTAATATCCACCATAGTTACGCCCCAAGTCCAGCCGGAGTTTTTTGCTACTCTGGATTTTTTTGTAATGTCTTCAAATTTAAAACTCCCCTTATTTAAATATAACCGGTCGCTTACTGTATTACCTCCAAAAAAAATATCCGCCAAACCATCATTATTTATATCGCCAATAGCAACTCCAGCACCATTGTATATTTGACTGTAATAAAAATGGTTAAACGTTTTTGTTTCTTTAATCGAATTATTAAAATCTATACCTGTTTTTTCTGAAGACAACAATTCCAGACCGCCAACCAGTGTTTCAGGATTAAGATCTCGTTTGGCTTGTTGGCAAGCTATAAGTAAAAGACTTAATACTATTATATAGGAAAACTTAATAAAATTCATATTTAAATTACTTTTTATTATGCTGAAAAACGCTAATGGAATCGTTGTTATTCGTGACAATCATTAAATTATCGTTTTTCTGATTTATATGTGTTATATGTCTACTGTCCAATGGTACATAAAACCCGCTATGATTGGGTGGTACAAATCGAAAATTATTCTCTCCGTCTCCTAAAAGTAATGTTCCAAGACCTGCATCATATCTTTTAGTTTCAACCTCAACGCCATAATGGTTACCTACGGTTAAAACATCCATAAATCCATCCTTATTAAAATCATTTACCAAGCAGGATTTTAAAGGAGAAAGCTGTGCCTCATTCGGGAGAGGCCTTCTTATAAGTTTACCATTTTCATTAATTAAGATAATACTTTCAAAATTACTAATTTCATAAACTACAGCGTCTTTTAATTTAGCCTTTGGCAGAATCTCTAATACTTTTGACGACGCAAAACTATGATAGTCTTTAAATTTTTCTGAAATATAAGGCATTTGTTGACTCGTACATTCTCGGCCACGAACTGGGACATAATCTGCTTTATAGAATTTAGCCAATATAATATCGTTAGTTCCATTATTATCAAAATCATTTGCATATAATTTAAAAGGACGCTCTTTACTGGTTTTAAATTTGTTGTTCTTGCCAAGGTTGCCAACAATATAATCATCGTCACCATCACCATCTAAATCGCTTGCCGTAATAGACCACCACAAACCTCTAGTATCATTCAAACCAAAATTATCAGTATGGTTTTCATATATGCCATTGTTATTAAGCAAAACGGATATTTGCATCCATTCTCCAACCAGAATTAAATCGTCATCACCATCAGTGTCAATATCTGAAAAAACGGCATCTGTTACCATACCTATATTATATAAACCTGGTGCTTTTTCCTTTGGAGCTTTTTGGTACATTCCATTGGTATTGATTAGTAAATAACTGCTGGCAGGAAATCCGTACTTACCAGCTATTACTCTGGTTCCAACAAATAAATCCAAATCACCATCATTATCAACATCAGATGCCTTGACACATTGTGTACTTTCATATATATTTGGAAGCGCTCTATTATTTTTTATGAACTTACCAAGTCCGTTATTTACATATATTCTATCTTTTAGTAGGGGATTGCCTCTTTTAAATTCGCTTCCGCCACTAGTGACATATAAATCTTGATCATGATCCCCATCAATATCTAGAAATAACGCTTGTAAGTCTTCGGAAATGATATCTTTTTCCCATGGTTGATACGGACTTTTATTAAAATTTTCATCTTCATTTTGTAAATAAAGCACGCCACTTTGCCCTGAAGCGCCACCAACGAACATATCCTCTAGACCATCACCGTTTACATCAGCAGTAGCCATAAATGGTCCATTTTCCGATATATTATGAGGCAATAAAACTTCTGTTTTAAATTCATCAAAATTATTTTCTTGGTGCCTAAAATTAAGTCCTAAATAAGGCGGTTTCCTCTTGTCGAAAATAGTTTTAGAGGCTTTTTTTTCTTTTAAACTTCCATCTGCTTTTGAATGTTTAATTGTTAATATTTGATTAGCAGTAATATTATTTAATGTGTTTGTTTTACCATCTGGCCATATTATTTCAAGCTTTTCGACTTCCATATCCAGGCCTAAACCAAAAAACAAATTAGGTTCTACAGACGATAAATACCCTCTAGAAACAAAATTAACACTTATTTGTTTATTATTATTATGATGGATTATGGCTTTAGCACCATAACCAAACCTATTGTTCTCTGGCCCCTCAAATTTAATTTTTAAAAAATTCCCGGTCGCTTTATTATCATATACGAATGCGGGCGCATCCATATTATTAGTTACAATATCCAAATCACCATCATTATCCAAATCGCCATAAGCCATACCACTTGAGAAACTAAGCGTATTAAAACCCCAATTTTTTGAGACTTTCTCAAACTCTAGGCTACCCTTGTTTTTATATATGTAATTAGGTAAGGGAACAGAAGGTGCATTTTTACTAATCGTATAAAAATCAATTGCTCCAGTATTAATTTTTTCATTTAATAGCGTAACATAATCATTATTGCGCATATCTTTTTTAATCCCATTTGATACTAAGATATCTTTCCAACCATCGTTATTTACATCTACTATCAAACTGGACCAACTCCAATCGGTTTGAGCCACACCAGCCAAGTTTGCTACATCAGAAAAGTGACCATTGCCAGAGTTAATCTGCAATGTATTAAACATATATTGATGATGTTTCCCTGTATTTACCATATTATCAAAATATGACGTGCTCATAGAACCCATATTTGTTTTTGAGCGATAATGGTCTTCCGAAGCCATATCTAAAGTCATAAAATCTATACTGCCATCGTTATTAATATCGCCTGTATCAGATCCCATTGAAAATCTGGAAATATGTTTTAATTTATCTTTAATTACATTTTTAAAGGTGCCATCGCCATTATTATAATACATAAAATCAGGTTCATCGTAATCATTTGTAACATACAGATCTATCCATCCATCATTATTAAAATCTGTAGCATTAACATTTAAACCGTGTGTTAATGGCCTTTCCGTTACTACATCATCTGAAACATCAAAAAAGAAACCATTATCAAATTTGTAAAATTTATCTGTGTAGTACTTTACATCTTCATTTTTAATTCCATGACGTTTGTATATTCTAGGATCGGGAAGTTGATTTACTTGGTACATATCTAAATCACCATCATTATCCATATCAAAAAAAACTGCTTGTGAAGAAAAACCTAGATCTGCAAGACCGAATGCTTTAGCAGATTCTGTAAAGGTTGCATCTTTGTTATTAATGTAAAGTTGGTTTTTACGGTCTTTAGGATTCATTGAAGCTCCGTTTCTGCTTACATAAATATCAAGATGTCCATCATTGTTAATATCAGCCATAGTTACGCCCCATGACCACCCTGAATTATTTGCTACATTTGATATTTTTGTAATGTCTTCAAACTGAAAACCACCTTTATTTAAATACAACCGGTCATGAACTTGATTGCCACAAAAGAAAATATCTGGTAAGCCATCATTATTAATATCGCCAATAGCAACCCCTGCACCATTATATATTTGACTATTGTGTAAAAAGTTTTCGGATTTACTTTCTATAATACGATTATTAAAATCGATTCCTGTTTTTTCTGAAGATAATAATTCTAATCCTTCAACTAAGGGTTCTGAATTCAAACTACGTTTAGGTTGATTGCAAGCAAAAACGGCTAAAATTATTCCAAATATTATTTTATATGAAGGTTTAATAATATTCATAATCCCGCTACTTTTCTTATTTAAGAATTAAAAAAAACGATCTTCAATTTTAATTAAAAATGCTATTTATTAAATACTTTTTATTTATTTTAAAATTGAGACTGCTGTTTTTATATTTCAATTTTTCATTCTTATCCCATAAGCCCCAGTAAGCCCCTACATCTCCTTCAATACCTGCTTTCCATGATTCATCAAAACAAGAGAAATAAAACATATCAACAGCATCTGCAATAGCCCACTCTTGTGTGTTTATAAAATATTTAATAGCATTTTCATGAGATGGTAAAGCGCCATGCAACCCCAAACCTTGACTGGGCCATCCTGTTTCAGTAATAATCACTTTTTTCCCGTTGGCTGCTTTTACTACTCTGTTAAACATATCCTTCATGTAAATTAGAGCATACTCTAAGCTACAACCTTCCCAATAGGGGTAACAATTCGCTAAAACGATATCACAAGCTTCAGTTATTTTTGGACGTTTGGCAAACTCATAATACGCGTCAACATATCCCATTGGAAGTTTTGGAACAACTGCTTTAAATTGACGCATATGCGCTAAAAGTGCTTCTTCAGATAAATCGCCTCTATACATAACTTCGTTTCCTATGGCTGCAATATCAACATAGCCATTTTTTGCCAATTGTATTAAGCCTGAAATTTCTTTATTATTGATAGTATCATCTTTACCTAACCAAGCACCCACAAGTGTTTTAATTCCAAATTCTTTGGCGATTATGGGGATTAGTTCATTTCCATCTGTGCATGAAAAAGAACGCACCCATTTGGTGTATGGTTTTATAATTTTCATTCGCCTTCTAATTTGCTTTTCTGTAATTTGATTGCCAGCGCTTTGTCCTTCTTCATACGCACTAAAACAAATACCATGCATGCCGTTTTTCAAAACTCTATTAAACGTGTTTTGTAGCCCTTTAGTGGTTTTATCGTGTAAACCTCCTGAAAGTGACATAAGTTTTTCTTTATTGAAAGACATCCCTTTTTGTTTGTAAATTATATTTTATCTTTTCGCGATTCTAATTGCTCACGAATTTCATTGGATTTTTCTTCGGTTAAATCATAATTACGCATCACTAAAATGGCAATTAAAGTTCCTAGAATTGGTAATCCTGAAAAGAAAAACCTTAAGCCAACTATAGCATTTTCAGATTGTGTAGCGGCAGTGGCGTCGAACCCTATCATTGATAGAATAAGACCACTAAGTAAGCCTGCAATGGCAAACCCAAATTTTACCATCCACCAATAAATAGCCCCGAAAATACCCTCTCTACGTAATCCTGTGTTTAATTCATCGAGATCAATGACATCTGCGGTCATGGACATCATTAGCATAAACAAGCTCCCTATACCAAAAGAGAAAAAAGGTAATGCAAAAATGAACATAAACGGTTTTCCTGGAATAAATAGAAACCACAGTAAAATATACCCGAAAACAGAAATGCTTTGGGACACTAAAAAGGCTTTTTTCTTGCCCATAACTCTTGACATTTTAGAGACTATAGGAATGACTATAAACGTGGTTGCCAAAGCACCCAAACTACCAAACAGTGTGGGCCATATTCCCGACGCACCAGCATCGCCATTAAATAAATAATAAACAATTATAAAAAATGTAAATGATGCAACCGTGTTAAAAGCATTAAATACAAAAAAAGTTGCTATACATAATTTTCTAAACGGCTTGTTTTTAAAAGCTTGTATAAAACCGCGAATAATATCAAAAAAACTATGCCTTATATTTTTTACATTTAATGTTTTGTAATCGTTGTTTACAGTCGATTGGCTTTTAATAAAAAAGGCTGGAACCATAGCAAAAACCATACAAATTATGCCTACCCAAACTGCTATTGTTCTAGTAGCCACATCGGCAGATTCAAACCAGCCCTTATCGTACATAATTACCCAAAACCAAGGCGCAATGACCCATGCCCATTGCCCTATCCATTGTGCAACAGCCATAATATTGGTGCGTTCATGAAAATCATCACTCATTTCATAACCCATGGCCACGTATGGCACGCTAAATATGGTTAGCCCTAAATAAAACACAAAGGACCATATCATGAAATACATAAAATTATAATCTAGACCATTTTCCCTATATAGTTGCCATAAAATTGAGAATGAAATACCCATGATTAACGCACCTAAAAACACGTACTGCCTTCGCCTTCCGTATTTTGATTTGGTATTATCTGAAATGAATCCCATTATCGGGTCTGTAATCGAATCGAAAATCCTAGGCATAAAGAAAATAACTCCCCACATCCATCCAGGAAAACCTAAATCTTGAACTAAAACCACCATAAAAAT
>Ga0114957_1002690_pt1 | contig 16646 bp, 5 predicted proteins | sample BantaG_FD_87175 | JGI IMG/M metagenome (GOLD analysis project Ga0114957, IMG submission 87175) | Marine algal microbial communities from Bantry Bay, Ireland - BantryBay_4 metaG | ecosystem: Host-associated > Algae > Red algae > Unclassified | place: Bantry Bay, Ireland | collected 2014-11-21 | reverse complement strand
TGTCCAGGTACGTGTGATAGTGCCGGGTTGATTACAAGCGACACCAGAAGAGACGTCAGAAAATACAGCTACTGTTGGACCATTATTATTTACATCACTATCGCAATTATCCGCTTCATCAGTCACATCTCCGGTGAGTATCAGATCATTCGGATCATCATCACAATTGATGGAAACGTCCTGCGGCACGGTAAAAGCAGGATTGGTATTATCACTGACGGTAATGATTTGTGTACACACATTCATATTTCCGTTTCCATCACTTGCTGTAAAAGTTCTAGAAATGGTACCAGTGCCTCCGCAGTCATTCAGATTGGTAACATCAGAGAATCCTGGCGTCAAACTATCTCCACAACCATCGGTGGCGGTAGCCATTCCGGTTGTTGTAGGAGTAGTAGGATCATTGCAGGATATAGTAATAGGAGTAGGACAATTTATCGTAACCATCGTATTTCCTCCGATGGTCACCGAACCATTTTGAGTATCAACAGGAATAATAGGATTAAAGTTTTCATCAGAAGCCTCTGCGGGAACCACAAATTCAGGATGGGAGTCATCGGGATGAAAAAATACGGGTAGTACATCACCGGTATTTCCTGTTGGGGTAAAATTAAGGGTAGCAATGGTCTGTCCTGCGGTGAGAGAAATAGGCGTAAAATTGAAATAACTGTATGAAACAGTATCTCCGATATTAAAAGGAGGCGTAGCGGAAGGTCCCGGAATAAAGGTTCCACCGGGAAGATTGTTAGTTAGGCTATTAAAATCTATTCCACTGCCATCCCAGACAATGGTGAATTCAACTGTAGTAATAGATTGGTCTTGTAAAATGATTATTGGTACATCAATAGCTTCATCACAACTAGTGGTTACCTCGCCTATATCCAGCATAATACCAGCTCCGGCCATTTCATCAATCGTCACAGTAAAACTACAAGTAGTCGGATTATTAAAACCATCCGTAACGGAGTACATGACCTGAGTTGTTCCAGGATAAAAGCTTAAATTTTGTCCAGTATAGCTTCCAGAACCGGGTGTATCGCCAGAGAATAAGTAAGTAATCGTAGTGTCTGAACAGTCTGTTATGGTAGGCATAAGTTCGCTGGAGGTAGCGGTGTAGGTAGTGCCAGCAGGAATGGTTTGATTGATATTAAGAGGACAATCTACATCGGGAGATGCACCATCGGTTACGGTTACATTAAAGGTGCAGGTACCCATATTACCATCTGCATCTATCACATTGTAGGTAACCATTTGTGTTCCTATTGCAAAATCATCGCCGGGTTCAGCAGTACTGGTTGGGGGATTTGCATTGTTGTCACAATCCGTAACAGTAGGAGGTGTCCAGGATACTGAATTTGAGCAGGAGCCATCTGTATTGACTACTGAAATATCGCCTGGACAATTTATAAAAGATGGAGTGTTGCTCGCTGTGTTCACGGACCCATCTAAAGTACTAATTGCAACAGTGACAAAGCCAGGTCCCGAAGCTGCTGGCGGGGAAGGTGGATTTGGTCCATCAAAAAATATTACAGGATAGGTACCACCAAAATTAGTAACATTTAAATCTAGAGTTATCAGGCGATCACCGGCATTAAAGGTATGGCCTGCAGGATTGAACCAAGAATAAGTAAGCGTATCTGCATTGTTGGGTGCACCAGCGTTTGGATCATTGGGACCAAGCATCGTACTTCCATTACCAATAAAATCGGTAACGCCGTCATAAGAAAGTCCTGCACCATCCCATACTATTGTAAATTGGACTGCAGTTAAAACTTGATCTTCTAAAATGACAACAGGAATGGATACTGTTGAGGCACAAGTGGAGACCTCTTCAATGTCAACTGTTATTTGTGCAGATAGGGTAGTGATACTCAGCAGTAAGAGTACCCAAGAGCGTATTATTGTTCGCATTTTTTCTTTATTGGGATGTATAAAATAGAAATCGTTTTATATAATAAAACAAGTTTCTTTAGTTGCTAATCAGTGATCGAGGTGAACTATCATATCTTGATATAAAGTAAGTTCCGGAGCATGAAAGCTCCGGAACTGTAACTTATTAACAGTCAAAATATAATTAAGAAAATTACTTAGTTAATTAAAGTCATCTTTTGAATTGCAGTATGTTGATCGGTGCGTAATTCGTAAAAATATACGCCGGATTCATTAAGATTAGAACGATCAATTGATACTTCGTTATAACCTGCCACAAATTCATTTTCTATTGTATAAATTACTCTACCTGAAATATCATAAACTGTTAAGATTCCATTGGATGTTTCTGGTAAATTAAAACTAATCAAGGTAGCAGATCGGAATGGGTTCGGTCGATTCTGAAATAATTCAAATGGTGTAGCAAGTTGTGCGATTGGTTCGTTTAATGCTATTTTCAGAGCAACTCCAATAGACTCCTGTGTAGAATGCCAGGCACCAGGATTAATCAGATCGTCGGAGATGGACAGCACTCCTTCTAAAGTTTCCAGTGCTTCTTTAGCGATGAAATTGAGTTCTAAAGCGATGGTACCTTCCGACAAACTAGCAGAGCTACCTGTATACCATGCTAAAGCCAACTGACCGGATTCGGCCTGTGATAGATCAGTATTCATGATACCTAACTGTCCTAGTGGATCGGTAGTCATATTGACAAATTCCAATGCCGATTCGCTAAAACTGATTGTTGCCTGTAAGGCAATTAAATCGCTAAACGATGCTACCTCAAGTGGTACGCTGAACGATGCTCCTTTTTCAACAGCCTGATCCTTACTGGAAAAAATTAAATCTCCTTCACGTGTATCTCCAAGATTATTCAGAGGTGTTACATCTGCATCACCCGTTACATCACCCATTTTAATGGCTGTAAAATTCTGGCTGGTCTGATTAGTAACTACATTGTTATAAGTAAATGAACTCTGATAAGGATTATTCCATGGATTTAGCGGATTTGTAAAAGCATGACTTGCATCTACAAAAACCCATGAATCAACATCATATCCCGGAGGATTATGGAACGTTGCACCAGATATTACGTTTACAAAACTAATGATGCCTGCATCAATCACATTGATACTCTGTGTCGTATTAGGATCAGCTGCAATTCTTCTGGTAGGCAATGGAATAAGAGAAGCATTATTACTGTTATTAGCAACTGCTTGTACCAACGCAGCATCCAGTGCAGAAATTCCATTCTTGTGTCGAGTATCCTTAGTAGGCGTTACGGTTACCGTACTACCACCCGGTACAGTGACACTGTATAGGCCATTGATATCTGTAGTAGTTGATAAGGTAACAGTTCCTGTAACACTTACAGTTACATTTTCTACTCCTTGCCCTTGATCATTTTCAATGGCACCGGAGATCATTACCTGTCCGTTAGCGATGGTTAACTGACCATCCACCAAGTTAGTAGCTTCACTGATTTCAGTGGTTTGTGGATTACTACTGCAACCTTGCCCTATCTCTAATGCTAGAGGGCCATCTTGAAGATCGACAGTAGTAGATGAACCAACAACGGTAGATAACAAGGTTACATTTATAGTGGCTACAATAGCCCCATCTCCTAAACTTTCGGAAGGGAATTTAGCATAACCCAATTCAAATGCTCCTGTTGTAGCGTTAAATTGTGGCTGGAAAATACCTCCGATAAGTGGAGAGGTAACACTATTGATGGTAGCAAAAGCAGGATCAATACTTCCAGAGAACTGCCAAGAGACTAGCTCAAAATAATCCTTAGCAGTAATGTTAATATTCGCTGTGGCTCCTGTACCTGCGGATACATTACTTGCGCTAAATACTGCTGGATTTTCTGGTAAGACAGTCAGCGTAGTAGTGCAAGTTGAAGTGTTCCCTATATTATCTCGAACCGTAATAGTGATTGGATTGGTACCAATATCATTACAATCTACCGTTTTAGTAGTACTTCCATCTGCAAATATAAAGGATACGTTACTACCAGAGCAAACATCCATACTATTGAGATTAAAAGAGCTTGCATTGACAGTTTGTGTGCCATTTCCTGCTAGGTTGACGGTGACGGCTTGACAACTTGCAGTAGGGCCAGTCTGGTCTAGAACAGTAAGGGTAACATTACAGGTAGTTGTATTAGTACCATCATTAATTTCCAGTACATAATTATTTGGACCAATATTATTACAACCAACGGTGACGGAAGTTCCGATACCCTGTAACGTATAAGTTAAGCTACTTGTCGTTCCACAATTGTCTGTACTAACATTGTTAAAAGCCGAAGCATTAACGGTTAAGTCACCATTGATATCAAGTGGGAGACTTAAATCCTGACATTGAATATTGGTACTAGTAGCATCTACAATGGTAATAGTCGCTAAACATTTGATAGAGACATTACCTGAAGCATCAATTGCATAAAATTCTACTGGGTTCGGACCTATATCTGCACAACCAAAATTCATCGTGGTCATAGGAGCATTTGAATTCGGTGTAAATGAATAAGTAAGCGGTGCATTTACTGGACAGTTATCGGAAGAACCATCATTGAGTTCTGCTGCTGATACGGTTACCATGCCGGGAGCTGTGGAGGACAGGTTCTTACTTATGGATATACAACTAGCCATAGGAGCTACTGTTTCCTGTACGTTAATAGTTGGACGACAAACCGCAATATTTCCAGCCAAATCTTCTACTCTCAATTCTACCTCAATGGGTTGATTGGTTGCATCAGCGCAAGTAAATGAATTGGGTGTGACCGTAAAGATGAAATCATTAGGATTGGTGGTACAGGAGTCAGAAAAACTATTTAAAAATTCAGATGGGACTACATTAAGTGTACCATTTGATAATAGATTTCTAGTGATATTTCTACAAATCAAGAATGGCTCTAAATTATCTTCTATCACTACATCAATTTTGCAGGTACTTACTTTTCCGTTTAAATCTGTGACCATCCATTCAACAGTAGTTGTGCCTTCTGGAAAAACTGCGTTATCTAATGAAGCCGTATTATTATAGTCATTGGTGATGGTTAGACTAGTTGTTGCACTACAATTATCACTCACCGCTGTGAGGTCAAACTCAGTACCATCTACCTCATAACTGCAGTTGCTATCTGCATCTGTGTCACGAGTGGTATTTGCAGGACAAGTAATATCTGGTGGTCGATTATCAATTACGGTAATCGCAATGGTTTTAGTTATGGTTTGACCGTTTCCATCATTAAATTGATAAACTGCATTAAATACTGCTGACGTCGTATTATTTATAGTAAAGGTATATCCTTCAAGAGAGCCAGGTATTGGTGATGAAGGAGCAGAAAATTGTCCACCATCTAAAAACGTATTTGTCACGTTGACCAGCAAACGAGTTGGTGGAGAAGCGCAATTATCGGTAGCTGTTGGATCAACTAATGTACCATTCCTGATGGTGTAAGCACAATCAGTTGGATTGGTATCATTTGCATCTCCAAGATTGAGCGTAATGGTAGAAGGGATGGAAGCTACTGGAGGTTCATTGTCTTCTACTATTATTTCAACTGTATTAGTACCTTCGTTACTTGCTGCATCGGTTGCATAAAAGGTGATAATATTTGATCCTTTATTAAGTTCAACTTGAGCATTGCTGCTGGTTCTTGCAATAGTGGTCTGTCCATTCACTTCGTATTCAAGCAATGTAACTCCACAATTATCAATAAATTCTCGATTAAAGGTTTGGTTAGCAGGATCAGAAAATGGAGCAACCGTAGGGAAAACTTCCGTTAGGAAATTTAGTGGACGCATTCTTCTAAAGCATTCACCAGGCGAAGTATTTCTTTTGACAGGATTGTTATTAATGGTAATAATCGGGTCGGTGGTATCGTCCGTAATAGTAATACTTTGGTTTTGAGTAGCTATATTTCCATTGCCATCATCATACCTCCAGGTGACAAACGTAAATCCTGTATTGAAAACATAGGTATCGGGAACATTGTCATTATCGGTATCGATAAATCCATCTGGATTTGAAGGTACACCAGTAACCTGACTACCATCACAATTACTAGCGGTATAAGGCAATAAGAAAAAAGTACCACAATCAGCACCTAATGTTGTGGTTGCATTAATGGTAGGTAGGGGAGAAGTATTGGGAACTGGTGCAGCATCATCCTCAATTGTAACGGTAAAAGTACAATCATCCATTGGTACGCCGCTACCTGTTCCTGATTGGGTGGCGGTAAGTGTAACAGTAAAGCTATTACCATCTGCCAGGGTTAGACTAGGAATATTTTGTAACTCGGTACCCGCTAATGGAGATTGAGTAACTGTAATGTTTGCCGGATTACAATTATCAGATAAGGTTGCATTTCCAGTGTAGTCTGGAACAGTAGCAGTGGGGCATATCGTATTAATCGTTTGTGTTGGACCACAGACGATAGAAGGATCCTGCTTATCAATTACTTCAACCGGTAAATCACATATATCAGTATTTCCTGCTCCATCAGTAAGCGTATATCGAATAGTATATACTCCAACTGGTAATTCTACCTGATGCATTAGAGGAGTACCTCCTGCATTTTGGTCTATCACCAAGCCAGTTACTGTGGCACCATTTACATTCAATACTTCTGAAGTCAATACTGGAGCTGCTCCTGGTGGGCTACAATTGTCCATAATTAGCGGAGCTTCGTAACTGATTGTGGTTTCACAATCATTCAAATCTGCTGTGTAAGGGCTATCTGCAGCAGTGGTCGCTAGCGCTGCGCTGCAATCCAATACTGGATCAGTATCGTCTTCGATTACGAGTGTAAAGCTGTAGATACTGGCATTTCCGCAAGGGTCTTCAGCGGTATATGTTATCGTGTAAGTACCTACATTAAAGATGGCCATTCCTCCTGCTCCTCCTACTTCTGTAACCACATCATTCGTGTTACCACTATATATGACTGAACTTCCATCATTAATGGAAGAAGTGAAGGTAAGTGTTTGACAATCATCAGGAATAGCTGCTAATGCTGAAGTGGTGGCTCCAGCCACTACAGATCCACTGAAGTCCACTGCGCAAGCTGCTTGTGCTGCTGCCGCGTTATAGCTTACCTGAGTACCTACGGTTAAGGTTCCTCCTGAGTAAGTATATGGATCGGCAACGGTACCAGCCGTAGTTTCAATTACTGAAGTCGGTGAGGCAGGGACACTTGCACTATTTGCTGAAGTGGGATTAAAATCAGGTGGCGTATCGTCTTGAGTGAAAATTGCAATTATAAAAGCATCGCTTCCAGCTACCGTAAGGTCATTGCCGGATACATCTGTTGCTTCATAATCATAGAGTACCTGGGTGTAAATACTGGGAATACTGGGAATTCCAACAAGGGTTACACAAGCTAGGGCTACATTATTTGGCGCAGATTGAGTAGCTAAGATAGCACCATCACAATTATCATTTGCCATTAGGGCGAAACCTTCTGCGGCTGCTAAATCTGCAGCATAAGTACTGCTGTTGCAATTTAGTACAATGTCGACTCGACCGCTATGTGTTCCTGCCACTGGAGCAGTATACTTTACATCTACTTCATTACTAAGTGCTGCTTCAATGGCTGTAGTAGGGTCAGGGAAAGTTGGGTCCTCATTATCTGCTACCAGCACATTGAAGCTACAGGTTTCTGTATTTCCTGCTGCATCGGTTATGGTGTAGGTTACCGTAGTGGTTCCTGCGTAGAACTGGAACGTGTTTGGAGTACTTTCAGGTACAGTAGTCGAATTGGTAGGATCGTTGGCAGGATCATTTGGATTATCGTAGGTAACTGCAAGTGTTTCTCCATTGCAATTATCATTTGTTCCGGGGTGATTTAGGCCGGGGATAGCGGTTCGACAATTATCGTTATTGGCTCCATCCGCATTGGTGCTGTATGCGCCACCAGCAAGTGGGCCAGCTGGAGGACCACTGCAGGTACCTGCATCGAATGCTGGATCAGCTGAGTCAATAAGGATGACATTGATCATAACTGCTGCAGTGGTATTAATGGCATCTATGGTACCGTCGTTGTCAGCTACGATGCTGTAGGTACCCGGAAGATTTGCAGCTGGAGGTACTCCACCTACTCCTGGTGTTCCACAAGTGAAATCTGCAGGTATGGCGAATAAAGCTCCACCTATATTCAAATAGAGTTGACAAGCAGGAGCTCCACCTGGGCCATCCGCTGCTGCTATTCCTTCTGCCCCAAGAATACCATCGGTCAAACTTACTGTAGTACCATTCGTACTAATGATTACATCGATAGTTCCCGTAGCGGGATCGGCAGGATCAGGTGTGATACCGCACTGTGCGGTAATGTCTTGTAAAGGTAAAAACACAAGTAGTGTAAGTATAATACCTAGTGGAATAGAAAGTAATTGACCAAATAATTTTTGATAAAAATTGATTGGTGCTTTCATGGGATTATTACCGGGAGGGTAATGTTCTTTTTGTAACAGTCTCGAATTCATGAGAAAAGGATTTTGATTTAATAAATTATTAAAGTTAGATTCAGTGCCGAAGCAGGTTCCAAGTAGGCAAAAGAGGGTCTGCCACATTATGATGGCAGACCACAATATGATAGTCTAGCTAAGATAGCTAGATCAGCAACTTGTAAATTAAAAAGGAGTAATACTATAAAATAAAGACTCCTTGCTTGAGATCAAGCGTTTAGATGATAATTTCAGTTTTTAGAAATAGGTATGCTTTGCTTTGAACAAAATTTGGGATAGGTGTTGAGTTGCTGTTCATGGTTTTTTCATTGTGAGATTAAATAATTCAGGCATATCGCCTGTGTTAAATTCCTTAGAATTTGGGATATAAAATACTGTCTTTGCGAAGTTTCTAGCTTCGCAAAGAAGGTGAAGACCAGACTAATATCTACAACTATGAACATAGTAGTACGAATTAGATTTGGTAATCCAATAAAGTTTTTAAGTTGCTGATTTAAAAAAAAGAATGCTTGATTAGTATAAGTGTAAGTTAAATACTAATGCGTTGTTATAGGTAGAATTGCTTAGCACCAAATGTGCTGCTTTTTAGAGAGGAAATATTGAGAAATAAACTCGAATTTTCCTTTGGTTTTTTGTGATTAAAAATTATTCTATTGTAAATATAGGAGGTTTCTATTAGCTAACCAAATTTATTTTAGTGAAAAATAATAAAATATATATTTATCCCCTTAAAGTACTATTTGCAAAGTTAAGCCTGTAAAATTTAGATTTTTGTTATTTTTAAGTAATACAAATACATCGGTTGTTGTTATTGTTTCAGTTAAGTTAGGAGTCCAATAAATCAGGTCGTCTTTTTTCTGTATTGGCTAAGGATTGTTCCTGTCGCCAATCTTGTATTTTTTGGTCATGACCTGATAATAAAACCGGAGGAACTTCGATATTTTTGAAAGATGCTGGACGCGTATATACTGGTGGAGCGAGCAGATCATCCTGAAATGAATCGGTCAATGCGGAGGTTTCGTCATTCAGTACACCGGGTAGTAAGCGACCGATACTATCTACGAGTACGGCTGCCGCTAGTTCTCCTCCTGAAAGTACATAATCACCGATAGATATTTCACGGGTAACATATAAATCGCGAATGCGCTGGTCAATTCCTTTGTAATGGCCACAGATGAGGAGTAAGTTTTGCTGAAGGGAGAGTTGATTTGCTATTTTTTGCTGGTAGCGTTCTCCATCAGGAGTAAGAAAGATGATTTCGTCGTAGGTGGTCTTTTCTTTGAGGCTTTCGATACACTCACTGATCGGGCCGGGCATAAGGACCATTCCGGCTCCACCACCATATTGATAGTCGTCTACTTGTTTGCTTTTTCCAATACCCCAATTACGGAGCTGGTGCAGATTGATTGTTAAATGTCCCTTTTGTTGGGCACGCTGCATGATGGAATGTTGTAGTGGACTGTGTAATAGTTCTGGCAATAAGGTAATGATATCGATTTGCATGGACGATTTTTTTTGCAAAGGTACGGTAGTTTTTCTTGTAGGTGTAAAAAATCCTCAATTTTAGCCTAGACTAAAATTGAGGATTTCTTTACACCATTTTTAATTAAAAATGAAATAATCAATACTGTTCTTATTTCGTATGGTGAAACTTCGTGGTGGCGCGTTTGCCGTTTTGAATAATTTCACAGAAGAAGATACCACTGTTTAATTGGGTAATGTCTAGTTGGTGTTGTGGAATACCAGCAGGGTACTGATCTAGCATAATGCGTTGACCGTGTACTGTGTAGATATTGATGGTCGCAGCACCGGAACCAACGGGTAGTTCTATCGTTAGCATATCCGTTTGATCGCTAGTGTACACCTTGACATCTATCCGTTCTTCGTTATGAGTGCTGGTAGTAGTACAACCAAATGGACCGAGTGGAACAGTTTGTCTGCAATCTTCGGCTTCCATATCCTGAATGACTAGATTATAAGGTGTTAAGGAAGTACCGTCGAGCATAAAGACGGCAGGGCCATCAGCATAATTAAATTCATCAATAAAATTATTGCCTTCGTGGATCGTAAACTTTCCGCTATTGTTATCTGAATCAAAAGTAAAAACAACTTCTACTTCTGCATCGTCTGTGCATTCTCCTATCACCACGGTTACCTCACCCATTGAGCATTCGGCCATACAGTCATAAGCAGGTACGGTTGTAAAATTGCTACAGGCTTGATGTGCCAGGTCTTCTGCCACAAACTCATATTCCCGTACACCGTCTCCGTCAAAAGGACCAAGTAGGATCGGTAAATCACTATAGGCATAGTTACCATAGTTTTCTCCATTGCCAAGTACTTGAAATCCTGTGTTTCCAGGATTAATATATTCCAAATCCAGCATAACCATAAAGGCTCCTTCATTGCATTCCATTCGTTCCGCAATTACTTCGCTGATGTTGCAGTTCATTGGGCTACAATCCGGTTCGGCATAGGTGAGTGATAGACAGCAATTGGCGTCTTCACTATCACAAACCGTAACGGTCTGTTCCAATGTAGAAGTATTGTTCAAGTTGTTAATTGTCAACGGCAGATTCTCGTAGCTAATTGGTCCGATGGTATTATTGTCAATCGTAATAATATAGGCACCAGAAGTGGTATTGGCGTGAGTAAAGTTGATTTCCAAGCTGTAGGTATTGTCACCTGAACAATTACCAGGTGTTGCCGTCAAATTTGATAACATACAATCGCCGGAAGGTGCGCAATCCAGGGTTTGGTAAGTTACGGTTGAACAGCATCCAGCAGTGGTTGCATCACAAACCTGTACTTCTCCTAATCCACTACCAGGTGTAGGAATGTCAGAAAGCGTCAACGGCAAATCAGTATAACTAAATGGCCCGTATTCTATTCCTGCGGTGGTTGCCATAAAAGCAGTAGCGTTTAATTCTCCGTAGTCAAAGTCCAGTGTTAGCGACATCCTATTATCTCCGGTGCATTGGCCGGGTGTGGCGACTAAATTGGTGATTTCACAAACTGGTTCAGGACCACAACGTGGTGCATCTACCGCAGTGCTGTTTTGACAATTTGGACTCGCATTATCAGATACGACTACTTGATAAACAGTAGTACCATCTCCATCAAATGATCCAACGGTAACCGGGAAATCTGCAGTAGGAAAGCTACCATAGTTTTCACCATTAATAACAATAGTTTGCATCGCACTGAGCGTGGTGCCTGCAATATCTACGACGATGCGGCAACGTTCATTTGGATTACAGTCTGTGGCTTCGGCGCTGATTTCGTCAATCGAACAATCGGGACGACAATCCAGTGTTTGGAACATCATCTCCAGACAACAATCTACGGCCTCTACATCACAAACAGTTAATAATTTATTTTGAATCCCTTCAGATTCCAGATTATTTAAAGTCAGTGGAAAGCTGGCGTAAGGGTACATACCAATCAGTTCTCCTCCAATGTGAACTGCGAACTCATCTGTTGGAGAGCTAGTGCGCTTGAAGTCAATTACTGCTGCGTATTCATTTATACCATTACATTCAATCGTCTCAATGGACAAGTTGCTGATTTCGCATGGAATGATAATTTCACAAAATACATTTTCCACCGTAGCACTGTTTAAGCAATCGAAGTCTTGTGTGTCAAAAATATCTATTCGGTAATCCATCACACCGTCTCCTCTAAGTGGGCCTATAACGATTGGGAAATCAATGGTATTGAATTCGCCGAAATCGTCATCATTTAATAATATAAAAACGGTTTCACTTAGTCCTTGTCCTGCAATGTCTACCGTGATATTAAACATGCCTTCTTCATCACATGCTCCAACGGAAGTAATTACTTCTTCTATCATACAAGGCGGTATACAGTCCAGTGTTTCGAAATTGGCCTGAAGACAGCAGTTACTATCTTCGGCATCACATACGAAAATTGTTTTATTTTCAATACCATTACTGGTTAAATTATTTAAAGTCAATGGGAAACTATTCGCATTAAAGGTTCCGATGGTTTCATTGTCAATAGTAACGATAAATTCAGCTGATGGAGAAGAAACTCTGGTGAAGTCAATGGTTGCTCCGTACTGATTGTCACCCGTACATTCAGTAGGGGTAATAGTTAGGTTCGTAATATTACAAGCCGTAGTGATGGTGCAAATGACGGGATCTAGTGTAATTGAATTGGTGCAATTTGTATTATCAGCATCTGTAACTGATACAGCATAGCTGGTAAGTCCATCGCCTGTAAAAGGCCCTATCTGGTAGGGCTTGTCGCTGGTATCAAATGGCCCGTAGTTCGTATTATTAATGTTGACGATCACTTCATCCGTATTATTAAGTGCATTAAAATCAACACTCATGTTGAAGGCACCGGTTAATTCATCACATGTTTCTGGTTCTGCGAATACGTGTGTGATGGTACATTCAGGTTCCGTTCCTTGTATGAAGCAAAGATTGTCAATACCTAGTTCGGTACCGCCGATGGTCATATTGTAAATAGGTCCGGAAAAACTAACTGATCCTCGTCGTCCGCCTGCTCCGGCAGGAACATCGTTGACGGTCATGGTGACGTGTGTCGCAATTTGTGCAGGTAGTTCATTGAAGCTGCGGTTGACATGAACGGGTTCACCGTTGATTGATAGATTGACATTACCATCCCAGTCAAGAAAATCAAAAGATACCTGATCGGCAACCGTAACTGCGCCCGTAAAATCTATATCAATGGAGGCTTCCAATGTTCGAATTCGCTGTCCCTCTCCTTGCGAAAAAGCACCAGACCAGAAGAAAACGCTTGATGAAATAAATACATTATTTCGAATACCGCCATTAGAGAAGTGGTAAGGAGAAAGCGCTACCTCTACTCCGTTTTCTGTCCAGAAAGGAGTACCGAAAGGATAGCCATCACTTGTTTCGTAGTTACCTTCAGCTAGATTGTTGAACGTAACGCAGGTTTGTGCGTTTAGCAGTTGAGTAACCAATAGCAAGGTCACAAATAAAAAGCATTTGCGTAGATAAAATTTCAGTCTCATAGTAAAGATGATTTTTGGGTTTATTAGAAGAAAATCAAAGTATTATTGCTGGATGTTTATTGTAGTCTGGAAGGTTGGTTTACATGGGCTAGTATTGATTGTATTTTGCAAAAACAAGGCCAGAGGAGTGAAGATTTGAGGTAGTATTTTAATTTTTTTAATTAATTTTTAACGTTACCTTTTGATTGAAATGCGTCTGAATATGTGTCGAAATGCTTAACTTTGCAAACGAACTAATTTGTACTAATTTGATAACCAAATATTTAAATATATAAAAATTCTATTATGAAAAATTTATTTTACACTTCATTATGTATCTTGTTTGTATTGGGAACTATGCAGGCACAAAATGGTTTGGATAATTATTCTTTTACACCAGATGTCAAGGAAGGTCAGCGATTGATGAGTAAGGGCGAAAAGAACAGTTATTCGCTTATTATTGATGGTGTGAGCAGAAAGGAGATTGAGAAAAATTGGGAGAAGCACATTAAAAATCATGATACCAAGTCCAAATGGGACAAAAAGAAGCAGGAATACTTGGCAGATAATGCTAAAGTAGAAGAGATCAGTGATAATACAATTGACATTTACAATAAACTGATTGAATCTGGTTCTTCTACCGAACTTATCGTTTGGTTTGATCTGGGAGGTGCTTATTTATCTTCTTATGATCATCCACAGAAGGCGGAATTTGGTAAAAAGTTTATTACTGATTTTGCGCTTAGAATGGAAAAGAAGCGAGTAGAACAGTACCGTGAGAAGCAAGAGGATATGCTGGGCGATTTGCAGGATGACCTGAAAGATATGAAGAAAGACAAGGAAAAGATGGAGAAAGATATTGCTGATTATGAAAAGAAGATTGAGGAAGCTAGAAAGAAGATTGCCGAGATTGAAAGTAATCAGGCGACTAAGGAGGTAGAGATAAAGACGCAGGAAGAAGTGGTGGAGAAGGTAAAGACGATTCGGTCTGGTTTGGATAGAGGGTAGGTAGATGGTGTATGGTGCGTGGTGCGTGGTGTATGGTGTATGATGCGTGGTGCATGGTGCATGGTGCATGGTGCATGGTGCATGGTGCATGGTAGGTGCATGGTAGAGACAATTCATGAATTGTCTTTACCATGCACCTACCACGCACCTGCCACGCACCCCGCACCCCATACCATCATCAATTCAACACGGCCTGTGATCCCCGAAAGTTTACCTCTGGTTTATAGCCATTTCCGACGGAGGCCACCAAGGGGAGCAACATCATTTCCATCAATTCCTCTGCTTGTCCTTTCGCCTTTTCCATTACCCCATCTTCATAAGCCTCTCGGCGAAATTCAGAACGGAGTACATTAAAGTTTTTATTAAAATCTTCCGTATCCACTTCGCGGAGCCAACCGATATCCATCTTATCTACTTTAGGGAAAACTTCGTGACTGAGGATAGTAGGCTCAGGTAAAGTAGCGATTATTTTTCTACTGCGAGCATCTTGTTGAATGTCGAAGAATTCGTCTAGCCGGAAACCTATTTTTAAGACGCTGATGGCGCTGATTTCTATATCAGTGGAGGAGACGTTGAAGCCCCAGATTTTGGTTTGTAGTTGTTTGCTGATGCCTTTTTTATCGCGAATTTCCAGGGTGGCGAGTTCGGCGATGACACGTTCTACTTTTTCTTTCATTAATCCTTTTGATCGAGAAAAATCGTTGACGGCGGCGCGGTCTTGCAGGCGATTGATGAGTGGAGCGAGGCCTTCGGTCATGGCGATTCCGCAAGGTGTATCTACTTTTCGGCCTGTGACCATAAACTGTCCATCCGTACTTTTGAGTAGGGTAGTGATGACGTGGTTGACCATGAAGCAGGTGTATTTTCCGGCGACTTCGTGGAGGGCTTGTACGGCGCCTTTGCCCTCATTGTCGTACCAGGCTTCGTATAGATTGGCGGTGGTATCGCGGATATTGGTGAAGTCGTTGAAGTAGAGTTGGCGGAGGTAGTCGTGGTGTTTTTGGTATTCTTCGGGAAGTCGCATTTGGAGGGAATCAGGGAGATCCATGCGGTTGGCGACGTGCTTTAGAAGTGCCATATTGAAGTTGAAAACCAGCTGGTCAAACTCCCGATGGTAGCGATGCGGATTAGCCAAAATAGCGAGGGCATTTTCATCATCAATCTGATAATCAAACTCCGAAGGCACATAATTAATCTTCATTTCTTCGGGAATCGTGGTATACGTTCCACCTGTAATACTACTAAATCCACCATTATTCTGGACATATTTGTACCCAAGTACCCCAAAAACACTTGCGAGGAGCAAGAGAAACATATTAAATACTAAACTGGATTTTTTACGACTTTGTTCGGCTGCCATAGGTTGGTTATTATAGATATGTTAAAATTCCCGTGTTCTTACCAATTAAGGCAGCGAATAGAGAAACGCATTCGTTTTGTGAGTGTAAGAATTACGATAAAACGAAAAACCCATTAGTTGAACCACCGTATAAGTAGCCCTAGAATAGGGGTAGGTTCCACTTTATTAATCGTATGTTCTTTAAATTTTAGTTGATAGTTAGTTTTCTGTGATGATAAAGTCGTGCTGGTTTAGGCTAGGGCGACTTTCTTCTGTCTTTTGACGAATTTTTTTAGGGAAAGTCATTTTTGATGATTTGGGGTCTACTAAAACTATTGAGCGCCTTTGATGTTCACTTCTCAACCTGTCTATTCAGCACCTCATATTATCCCTTACCATTCTACACTGATTTTGAAGCAATTGCAATATCCATCGCTTCGCAAATCAATCCTGCTGCCTCTTCCAAATCTGCTCGGGTATGTGCTGCGGAAATAAACCCAACTTCATACCCTGACGGGCCGAGATAACAACCGCGCTGAAGGAGTTCATGATGCAAGACCTTAAACATATCCATACTTTTTGGATCAATTTCATCCGCCCGGGAAATTCGTTTTTCCGCAAAGGCAATCCAGAAGATAGACCCTACTGTAGGAAAATTAACCGCATAATTTCTTTTGACACAATGGTTTTGTAATAATTCAACAAAATATCCCGTCCGTTCTTCCATTTCCTCATAAAAACCTGGAACGATGAGTTGCTTCAATGTCGCATACCCCGCTGCCATCGCGACTGGATTGGCGGATAAGGTACCTGCCTGGTAGACTGGGCCTTCGGGGGCGATATGGCCCATGAGTTGATGGCTGGCTCCGTAGGCACCCACGGGCATTCC
>Ga0114957_1002689_pt1 | contig 16647 bp, 13 predicted proteins | sample BantaG_FD_87175 | JGI IMG/M metagenome (GOLD analysis project Ga0114957, IMG submission 87175) | Marine algal microbial communities from Bantry Bay, Ireland - BantryBay_4 metaG | ecosystem: Host-associated > Algae > Red algae > Unclassified | place: Bantry Bay, Ireland | collected 2014-11-21 | reverse complement strand
CTTCTGTCTTTCGATTCAGACTCATTCGTGTCTTTTTCTCTTGTTTCATTGTTGTAAGTTATGTGTTTACTAAAAATATTAAGCTTTTTTAGTGTCCACATTTAATTGAGGGCAATACAGTTTATTCATGACTTAAACATACACAAAAACTATATTGAAAACTATTATGATTAAGCACCAAGTTCCGCCGACTGGTGAAAAATTGTCACCTTCCTGTTTATGAATTGAGATTCCATCCTTATAACTACAACCATCCTTCCCAAGGCTCAGTTTCCTACTTTATCAAATGTACATATGGTACGTTTGATTTCCGCACGGGCGAAACCTTCAGTCTTATTTAAGACCTCACATTCCGATCATGCGATCCAATCAGTCTGTCCATTGGAGTAGAATTTGTTCCCACTTTAAAGCTATATCTATTAAACCATCAGCAATAAATAATAGCTAACAGCAATCTTATCGTCCTATACCAAAAGGAAAGTGGTTTGGGACGTTTATTGGCCAGAGGTTTTAGTTGTTATCAAGGCGAGAAACGCAGTGAATGCTGGTATTCACGAGTATTCTCAACGATGAGAACGGCTAAAAGATCGACTAAGAAATTTTCAATATGTTTTCTTTTTGGTATAAGCAAGCCTAGTCATTATAATTATTCCCGTCGACCAGTTCATTTTTGTAAGACTAAAATCCTTTCGGTTTTCTAAGTACTCTATAAGATTATTGACATGTTCTTGATGACCATCAGGCCAATTGGGCTGACTCTGCATATCATCAATTATATAGAACCCACCAGGTTTCACTAATTCTAGAATCTCCTCAGTTTCACTATATTTTATAGGCCAAGCATCTTCAAAAACTAAATCAAACTTTTCTCCGATGTAGTTCTTTATCCATTCGCTCCCGTCTTGACAAACAATCTCTACTCTTGAATCTGTACCAATAAACTCCTTTGCAATCTTGGATAATTTGGGGTCGTTATCTACAGTTGTTAGCTTTGATTCTGAATCTAAGCCATCTATCATCCATGACAATGAAAGACTAATTCCAGTACCTAATTCTAATATGTTGCCTTGTGCTTTCGAAGTTATTAATGTCTTTAATAACGAACCAATAAAAAGATCAGATGGCATTGTAAATCCAATTTCTACTGACCTATACCAGGCGTACTTGAGTTTGGGCTATTTAAAACACGAGAATATTTTTTTAAGTTCAAGGCGAAAAACGCAGGCATATCCATAGATATGGCGAGTATTTTCAACGATGAAATTAATAAAATAGGCAGTAGTTTAAAGCCCAAACTTGAGTGCGTCTGGTATAGATTCTATTTGGGCATGGATTCTGGGTTTATTAAGAATGTTTGCTTCGTTCATGTTGCTAGCTTATAATTTAACAGATGTTGAAAACCTGTCAATTTTACACAGGCAGATTCCGAACGAAATTAAAAATACTTAATCGTCAGATCAATCAATTTTTGCTTGAAGTCATTGTATGGAGGGAGCAGTAGTTCTAAAGCATTTGGCATATGTTGCTTCAGTACGCCTCTGGCATTCGAAAATGCTTGAAAACCATACCACCCATGTCCTTTGCCAATGCCACTATTGTTGGATCCACCAAAAGGTAGATTGTTATTGAAAAAGTGAACCGCACTGTGATTTATGCATGTGCCACCAGCTCTCGTATTTGACATGATATGATTGATGTTCTTACGGCTCTTACTATAGATGTAAAGAGCTAAAGGCTTTTCTTTTGAGTTAATGGTTTCGATCACTTCTGATATATCTGAAAACTCGGTGACCGGCATGACAGGGCCAAATATTTCTTCTGTCATAAGTAACGCGTCTTTAGGAACATTCGTGATGACAGTCGGGGAAATGTAATCCTCATCTCCATTATAGTTGCCCCCAGCTTCTATATTAGCTCCTTTCTCCACAGCGTCTTCGACATAGCTACTGACTCTTTTATAATGTTTGTTGTTGACTATTCTTGCATATGAGGATTCTTTAGAAGCATCTTCCGTATAGAATTTTTTGATGTTTTCCTTAACTGCTTTTATGAATGCCTCTTTCTTATTTTTATGAACGAAGACATAGTCAGGTGCTATACAGACTTGCCCATTGTTTAAGAATTTACTCCAAGCAATTCTTCTAGCCGCTGTTTTGACATTCGCCGTCTCATCAACAATTGTCGGGGACTTTCCTCCTAGTTCTAGCGTGACTGAAGTCAAATGTTTTGCAGCTGCTTCCATGACGATCTTACCAATGAATGGTGCACCTGTGAAGAAGATGTGATTAAATGGTAATGTGAGTAAATCTGTCGAAGTTGCAATCGCTCCTTCAACAATCGCGACTTCCTTTTCTGAAAACACTTCTGAAATAATTGTCTTCATTATCTCTGTTGCATGGGGCGTACTCTCTGATGGTTTGATCATCACAGTGTTGCCAGCAGCAACTGCTGAGACCAAAGGCCCCAAAGTTAGGTTAACAGGGAAGTTCCATGGAGCGATTATCAGTACAACTCCTTTAGCTTCGTATTGTATGTACGAACTTGAGCCCATTAAGGCTAGAGGTGTATCAACATGATGAGGTTTCATCCATTGGCTCAAATGCTTTTTTGCATGTTTCAGTTCGCTTGTTATTGGATAAATTTCAGTCAAGTCAACTTCGGCAGGATGCTTTCTATAATCGTTATACAAGGCTTCTTTAATCTGCGGACGATACTTCATCACCGCTTTGTGAAGCTTGTTCAATTTTGCTTTTCTAACTTTTATAGTCTCGTTTGCAACTTCAAATTGGTGTTTCTGTTGGAGATCAAAAATTCTTTTTAATTCTGAAATATTCGTATCAACCGTTTGTTTTACAGCTACACTCATGTGATAAGTTATTTAGAGTTAATCAATATTATAAGGTAAGCATTATATAAGCAATACAGCTAAGCAACATTAATGTTTATATAAACAATCGTTAATAAGTATTGTATGTCTGCTTTATTACTGTCTCGATTTTAAAGATGTGAGCATAAGGATCCAGCCGATAATGAACAACAAACCACCAATAGGAGTAATTGGTCCGATGATCTTAGTAAAAGAACCAACTATAGACTTAATGGCCAGTAGGTACAATGAACCTGAGAAACATAGAATACCTCCAATAAAAAAATGTTTCGCTCTAGTTAAATATTTCTGACTGGCATGACTCCACAGCAATCCTAAAATGATGATGCCAAAGCCATGGTAGATTTGGTGCCGAGAAGCAGTTTCAAATATCTGAGAAGATCTTTCTCCAAATTTATTTTCTATGAAATGGGCACCAAATGCACCTGCAACAATCCCTAATAATATGAAAATGCCACCAAGCTTTATAAATCCGATATGAATGTCTTTATTCAAATAAGATCTTCTTCTAATAAGTGTTTTGACAAGTCATCATCAGAATCGTCAGGATGTCTGCCTGTCTTGATCATATCATAAAATTTCGCAAAAGATACCTGCATGTAAGGAAGTAACCATAGTAGACCTATGAATAAAGTAAAGACACTTAATATAAACCAGCCAATGAATCGCAAACTAAAGATGAAGTAGTCTACTTTGTATCCATCCATGAGATCCCAACTTTCTCTAAGTGCATCCACACCAGAGATATTAGGTTTATCAACCATGATATAATAAGTTTGACTCAGACCAATCATAATTATAATCCCGGGTATGATGAGTAAAATGAGTCCTGCAAATACGGCAATCGCACCTAGGATATAGGCGATAAATGCTTGAGCAAACTGCTTGAAACCATCGAATATATTTTCTATATCAGCATTTCTATCTCTAGATATTTTAATGACAAATGAAGCCATGCCTACTGCAAGAGGACCTGCGAGGATAAGCGGCCCTATGATAGGAATCATACTAGCAGCTGAAGAAACGAGTATATAGATCAATGTTCCCAATGCTGCCAATCCCCAATTACCAGACAATGATTGTCTTGCCGAAGCAGTCAAAGATGAATGGCTAATCTGTGCTGGATAGAAGTCGCTGTTTGTCATGTTGTAAGTCTAAGTGTAAGAATGTTAATTACTCTAAAGCAAGTTACTATATTTTAAGTATATGTAATAGCTATAGGGATAAGTACACAAAACTTGGATTTGTTACATGATTTTCAATTGGCTATAAGCTAATACATCAGTTGATTGTGTATAAATGAAATTCACTTTCGTTTTTTTCGATGATTCGTAATCGTTCATATAATTTGTAGTTCTTAATCAAACGACAATTTTCATCTTACCTCTTCAAAGCTAAATGAATACAACAGTTAGCTTAGTTTCCATTCGATAGGTTCAATACCTTGCTTTATCAAAATAGCATTGGTTTGACTAAAATGATTATTATTGAAAAAGCGCTTGCCGGCTAGGGGAGAGGGGTGAGCTGAGATTAACACATGATGTCTTTTCTCATCGATGAGCTCTATTTTCTTTTTAGCAAAATTACCCCACAACAGGAAGATGATGTTTTCTCTTTTATCAGAAATCGTTTTAATTACCGCATCTGTAAATTGCTGCCAACCAATCTTTTTATGCGAACCTGGTTCTTTATGTTTTACGGTCAATATTGCATTTAATAGAAAAACACCTTGTTCTGCCCATGTGCTTAAATCGCCATGATCTGGAATTGGTATGCCTAAATCTAAATTTATTTCTTTAAAAATATTCTTTAGAGATGGTGGAATTCGGGTATCTCTGGGGACACTAAAACTTAGACCCATCGCTTGTCCAATTCCGTGATATGGATCTTGTCCCAGAATGACTACCTTGACTTTATTAAATGGAGTAACATTAAAGGCATTGAATATAAGCTCGTCTCTCGGGTATATGATTTCTCCTTGTTCTTTAGCTTCTAATAGTGAAGATTGTAAATTCGTAAAGTACGTTGTCTCAAATTCCGATTTTAAAACAGTATTCCAACTTTCATGTAATTGGCTATCAATATCACGTAATGGATTACCCTTCATTAATAGCAATATACTGGAATCTATTTATTTTGTTTTTGATAATTGACTGAGTCTTTTCTGAGCCCTATCAAAATAGCTGGAATTTTCCTCAACAAGATCGAAAAAGCGTTTTGCTTGCGACAAATCTTCTGTGTCAAGATAACTTAATCCTTGGTAGTAGTAGCTGGCGTTAGAGAATAATGCAATCGGTTCAAGTAATTCAAGCTCTGTTCTAGCTTCCTTGTGTTTGCCAGTTCTAAGAAGTGCTATGCTTTTGTATAAACGTGCTTTATCAACTTCTTTATTTGCTTGTATCAATTCATTTAGATGGCTAATCGCAAGAGGGTAGTCTGATTGATTAAATGCTTCTGCTGACAAATACAAAATTTCATTTGACTCTGCTCCTCTTACTTGGAATGATAAGGGTGACACTTCATAGTTGATTTGATCTAATGAGCTTGAAGTAAAGATTGGACGTATAAATATACCTAACAGTAATACTGCCGCAGCTGCAAGTGGAAGGTAATATTTCCATATGTTTTTCTTGCTGTTTGTAATCTTATTGGTTTTCAAGAGGGGATTATACTCATTGCCAACTTCTCTAATCTTCTTTGCTGAAGCTTCGACCTGTGTATGTCCATCGGCATAGTTGTGCATGTCTTTAAAAAGAGACAATTCTGATGATAATTTTGGATCATTTTTCACCTTCTCTTCAAAATTTTCTCTCTCTACTTCATTCATTAGTCCATCCAAATATTGATGTATTAACTTTTCACTCATTTTAGTCTTTTCTTGATTTCCACAATGGGTAGTATTTATGTTTCAATATTATTTTTTTCCAAGTATCATAACAAACGAACTTCCTGCGGTATACTGCATTCGCAGTTGGCATATCTAAGGTTTTCGCAATTTCATTAGCAGGTAAATTGGCTTGTGTTAACGGTATCAATTTTTGACATAGTGGCGTTAATTGTTTTAATGTTTCACTCAACATCAATTTTATCTTTAAATCTTCATCTTGTTTTTCATTTGTATAAAGATCATCATATTGGTTTTCAGTATATCGCTGTAATTCTGAAGTTCTTACCACCTCCTCTTTATTTTTTTTTCTTAGCCGACTTATCCATTTGTTTCTGCATACTCTAAAGAAGTAAGCACCAAATGGTAACTCAGTGTTCCATTTTTTATCTGATATGACATGTAAAATTGCTTCTAAAGACTCTTGAAAAACATCAAAACCATCTTGTTCGGTTCCAGAATTATTCATTACCCATTTGGTAATGTCAGGTAAAAAAGTTTTATAGACATCGTGGATAACATCTCTATCTCCTGTCTTCAAACCATCTAAGTAATATGCACTATCCATCGTAATTATGTCCAAATTCAGCATTATTTTAAAATTTTTTAGTAAATCGAGTAAGAAATTTGATATTTGATCGATAACTTGTAAAGATCACTCACTTGAGTGATAGCCTAATGCATACTATACCGCACTTACTAACTATAGATAGTGTTGCGGAATCTCGAGTTAAAATTATTTTATGATCAGATTTCTTACAACTATATCCTTATCGTTATATTTGATTACAACAACTATTTATGGGCAAATTGATACTCTCTGTCCCAATGTGAATATTGTAAATGATCAGCCAATAGTGACGGGTTCTTATGATGCGTTTTATTCTGTTCTGTCAAATGGGACAGTTAAAAGTTTCAGTAATGTAAGTATGGACGCAGGTGAATATGTTGAACTTAATGCTGGTTTTACAGTTGAGAATGCAGCCACATTCCATGCTTACATCCAAGGTTGTGCTCAAGACTGTATCGAATCACTGCCTCTATGTGAAGGCAATCCTTGCGGTGACTTATCGGGCCGAATAGATACTGAAGGCAGATTATATTCAAATAATCAAATCATCGTTTCATATCACGACGACCTTGCTGCTAACCCTATTGATCAACCTGCAGTAAAACAATATTTAGATGGAATTACAAATCTTACTGATCCCCAAACAACCTTAACGGAATGTACTTGTGGTGCAAACATCTTAATCTATGAAACTCAAGTACCCATTAATGTTGAAGGATCAATCATTCAAGCCAATACGACTGGTGGGCCAAATGAGGAAGGTATCTTTTTCGGACTAAATTTTTATCTAGAAACCAGTGAGAACAATCCTAGAACAACTGAAGGTTCGCCTGGTCGGAATCAAGCAGCATTAACTGCAATTGCTAATCCTGCCAACGTACCTATTGTCGCTTTTCTTGATACAGGAATTGATTATAACTTGTTGCCTAATAATATTTTATTGGCCCAAGCTTCGCAGTGTTTTCAGGGACAAGATGTATACGGATGGAATTTTATTGATAACAACAATGACATTTTTGACAATAGAGGGCATGGTACAGCTGTTGTTATGTCGTATTTACATACATTGACTGAAGAGGGCATCGCCTTAGATAGCCAAAGAATATTGCCAGTAAAAGTTCTGGACGACTGTGGTAGAGGCACAATGTTTAGTGTTGTTTGTGGGATGTACTATGCTAAAGAAAAGGGTGCGACAATAATTAATAACAGTTGGGGAGTATATGATAACCATTTTCAACTGCAAGAATCAGTCATCGATCTTGCAAAAAATCTAGGAATAACAATGGTTTGTTCTGCAGGTAATTTACAAAAAGATTTATCACAGATCGAGCATTTCCCTTCAGGGTATTCTAATACATTCAATAGAATCTTACCAAATGGTAACACACAAGCAGTTTCTGGTTTGGAGAATGTTTTTGAAGTAGGTGGCTTATGTCATGGAGTTATGGATACACCAATCACTGTGGGCACCTTACCATTTTGGCCAGAATCGAATTATAGAAATTATATGTGGGTAGAACCAGCCATTGGTGTTCAAGAACTAATTAATAGCATCTCTGTTATACCCATAACACCTGCAATTGCTTGTGGTATAAGTGGCACTTCTTATTCAACTCCACAACTAACTGCGGGAGTGTTAGATTATCGATTAATGAATGGATCACCACCGACACAATCCAATATGATGCAAGTTGGGAGAAATGTTAGTAATACATTTAGTCATTATTCTTATACCCAACGTTGATAGTTTGGGATTGAATTTTAGTATTTTTCATAAAATTCTGATCCCATAAAGACTATAAAAAATATACAATGGTGTAAGTGGATAGTGGCAGTGTTGTCCTGTATTGCGCTACACACAACTTTGGTGTCACAAAGTTATCAAAGCCGAATTTCTGAGGCGAGATCAAGTGCGACATACTCTACTCAGCAACAAATTGAGAATCTTCTTTTGTTGGAAGAAGAATTACTAACCAAGTCATTTAAGGATACACTTGGTACAGTAGAGTACTTTCTTGCTATGCGTTATCGACGGTTGTCAGACAATAAGAATTTGATCGAGCATGCCACAAAAGCTATAGGTGCTTATGAGCAATCTAGCTATAAAGGGTATCGATTGTCATTTTCATATCTCATCCGATGCTTGGCAAATAATCAATTAGGAAATAATGAAAAAGCCATGGCTGATGCCCTTGCAATTGAATCTCTTGAAGTAAATGGAAGAGGATTTGAAGCTCTAGGAGACGCTATAAAATTTCAAGTAGAAACATTTAGAAATAACGGTGATTTTGAATCATCAATTAATAAATTGAATAATTTCTTGATTACAGATAGAGCAGATTCTTTGAATAATTATTTTAAATCAAATCTCTTTTTAGAGTTGAGTATGGCTTACTCTAACTATGAAGACTCTTTATCACTTCGTAAAGCTATTGAGACCATAGACTCTGTAAATGTATTAATACCAGACATCAACAATCAATATTTATATAGGGACAAAACTAAAATACTTTCATTCTCTCAATTAGGGCATATTTATGCTCAGCTTGAAGATTGGAATATGTCCATCAAATATTACGAAGAGGCATTGGGAATTGCTAATTCACTTTCTCTTGATACTGATGTTAATCGTTTTAGGATGTTGTCTAAAGTCAATCTTATAGAATTGTATGGCAAGACTGCTCAGCTTGATAAAATAGATCAATTTGTTAAAGAATCAGTAGAGGAAGAGTATTCATACTACAACCCAATGGTTTATGCTGCGTATTATGAAAACTTAGCTACCCATTTTCGAATGAATGAGGAATTAGATATTGCTTTTAGCTATTTAGAAAAAGCAAAAAATGTTCTTAATCACCCAGAAGATAAACTGCAGATTCAAAAACACAAACAACGACTTTCAAAAGCCTTACATGAAGAGGTTAAAGTAAACTATGCATATTATTCATCAACGGAGAATGAAAACTGGCTAACTAAAGCTACAAATACCATGATGAGTTTAGATAGCCTGATTGATCTTATTGGTCTTGACTTGCTATTCGATTCTTCTGTCTATGAGTGGCGAGAAACTGCAAAGTCCTTTTATGATACTGGACTTAAAGTAGCTTTTGCAAAAAACGATGTAGAGCTGTTCTGGCGTTTTGCAGAGAAAACAAAAAACCTAGCTCTACTCGAAACAATTATCAGGACTCAGAGAGAAAATAGAACATCTGAGTATGAAGCGGTGAATAGTGAGTTGATTTCTCTAAGAAGATCGGAGTCTATTCTCTTTGCTGAAATAGAGTTTCCTAATATTGATTTACATGTCAAAGATAGCTTGGAAACGGAATTGATTAATAATAAAAATGCTCAGTTAAAATTGTATTTAGAGGAACAAGAAAAATTAAGTAAGATTATTCCCGATGTTGTAACAATAAAAGATATACAACAAGTGCTACAGAATAAGACACTTATCCTTTATTCTAATGATAGTGAATATCTATATGGAGTGTCGATAAATAGCAGTCATTCGGAAATGAAACAATTGATAAAATTATCAGAACTTGAAAATAAACTGGAGAAATGGTATCAATATTTATTAAGAGAAGTGAATGCTGACGATGAAAATTTAATGTCTGAATTAATACAATTGTTTAAAAGTCTCGAAAAGTCTATTGTCATAATTCCTGATGAGTATGTGAGAGTAATTCCATTTGCTGCTTTAAAAAATGAGAGTGGGACGTATGCAATAGAAGAGTACACATTCAGTTATGACATCTCTGCAACATTTTTTTACTATCATAACAAGAGCGATCAACTACAAATACATAATTCCACAGTCGTAACGCCTACATATACAAATAGAGACTTAAGTTTTACGCAAAATGAAGCTAATGATATAGCTGAAATACTAGACGCAGACATACTTTCAGATTCAGATGCGATTACTTCTAATTTTATACAAAAATTAAAACAAAACGAACTCCTTCATTTTTCTGGTCATTTAGAAAGTAATGAAGGCGAGTTGTCAATGCTTCTATCTGAAAATGAAAATATATCTGTTGACGATATCTATCATTCAGAATCTAACATTAAGTTTTTGTTTATGAATGCTTGTGAATCTGCATCAGGTAAAGTGCTAACAGGAGAGGGTACAGCTAATTTTGCTCGAGCATTTATGCAGACTGGAAGTGAAACAATTATTCAAACATTGTGGAATGTAAATGATTATTCTAGCGCTGTTATAGCCGATCAATTATATAAAGAATTACATGATGGTAAACCTGTTGATGAAGCAATGCGTTTAGCACAACTCAATTATTTTGAGCAGGCTGATGACTTTGCTAGGCATCCGTATTATTGGGCGAGCATCGGGGTATTAGGTAAAACTGACACCATTCATCTGTCCATTAAATTTAAGGTCTATCTTTGGTTGGGATTATCTATGCTCGTATTCATCTTACTCTTCATATTGTTTTCTAAATACAAAGTTAAAGCATAGTCTGAGATAAGTAATAACTGATCTTATCAGATTCAATTTTAAGAAGATTATGAGCCTTAAAATTTAATGGATACAATGCCTTTCAAATTAAATGGAGTGCCTGGAATGAAATTAATTTTCTCTACCGGAGCAGCTTCATTTCTCAATCTGGATTCTGTAGCGAATTGGGTCTCTTCCCATTCTACATCAAATAGATTTTATACTTGTATCCCAAAGTCAACATTATTCCATTGATAGCCGATAGCTGCATCTATGACTGTGTATCCTATTGCCTCTATTTATTCAAAGTCTTCTTATAAAAGCTACCTGACACTTTTAAATCATTTTATTAAAATTTCGACTGAAGTATTGTAAATTCTAGAATTGATGCTCTCTGCACCTATCCTTTTATGTGTTTCATGCTATCAAAAATGATGCTCTATGCATCTATCTTTCCATTTGGTTCACAGTTTCACCTAGTTCTATTATTATCTCAATTCCTTCAAAGGAATAAAATCCATATCTGAAAAATCTTGGTTTTCTCCTCCCATAGCCCAAATAAATGCATAATTGGAGGTGCCTGATCCAGAATGAATTGACCAGGGCGGTGAGATAACCGCTTGCTCATTGCGTACCCATAAGTGGCGAGTTTCTTGAGGTTGTCCCATGAAGTGCATGACTCCTTGATCTTTGGGAACATCAAAGTAAAAGTAAACTTCACTTCTGCGATCGTGAGTATGAGCTGGCATAGTATTCCAGACACTTCCTTCTTGTAAGACAGTTAAACCCATAACGACTTGACAGCTCTTTATGCCTTCGCTATGGATATATTTGTAGATGGTTCTATGATTCGAAGTTTTAGCACCTCCAATTGTACTTGGTGTTGCATTTTCCTTGGTACAAAGCGTAGCGGGATACTTGTGATGTGCAGGTGCAGAGAATATATAATACTTTGCAAACTTCTTTTTGCTACTAGATTTAAACGATACTTTTTTTGTTCCCCTGCCTAAGTAAAGACAGTCTAAGCTGTCTAGTTTGTAGGTTTTTCCATCAGCTGTAATTGTACCTTTGGCTCCAACATTAATGATGCCCATCTCTCTGCGTTCCAAAAAGAATTTACTTTTAAGTGTATCATCGTTTTTTAAGTTGATCGCCTTGGTTGTTGGTACGACTGTACCTAGCACCATTCGATCATAATGGCTGTAAACAAATGTTGATTTGCCAGATACCATGAGTGATTCTACTAAAAAGTCAGCTCGTAATTCTTTTGTATTCATTCTTTCTACTTCTCTAGGAGAAGCTTCATATCGTTGGTTCATATACTTTGTTTTAATTTAATTAATAGCGTTTTTATGTGTGAACAGTTTAAATTATCGACCCATCCATCCACCATCAACAAGGAGGATTTCACCACTCACGTAATCTGAAGCTTCACTTGCAAGGAATACTGCAGGACCTTTAAAGTCATTTGGATTTCCCCATCGATTTAGTGGTATCCTCGAGAGTATTGCTTCATTTCTTTCTGGATTTTCTTGCAATGCTTTTGTATTATCTGTGGCTATATATCCTGGTGCTATTGCATTGACACAAATATTTTTGCCTGCCCATTCATTAGACAGTGCTTTGACGAGACTACCAATGGCTCCTTTACTTGCAGCATAACCTGGAACAGTAATTCCACCTTGAAAAGTAAGTAGAGAGGCTGTAAAAATTATTTTCCCTTTCCCTTTTTTTATCATCATATTTCCAATCTCTCTGGCTATCACAAATTGCGCATTCAAATTGACTTCAATAACTTTATCCCAATACTCATCTGAATGTTCGGCAGCTGGAGCTCGTAAGATTGTTCCAGCATTGTTTACCAATATATCAATGCCTTCTGGATAGTCATTTTTCAATTCATCTAAAAAACGATACACACTATTGCGGTCAGAAAAATCTGATTGATAGGCTGTAAATGTTTTACCAAGTTTTGTAATTTCTTTTTCTGTTTCACTTCCTGATAGTTTAATCGTAGCAGAAACACCAATAATATTTGCACCTGCTTCAGCCAATCCTATGGCAATCCCTTTTCCAATACCTCTATTGCATCCTGTTACCAATGCTGTCTTTCCTGATAGATCGAATAATTTCATTTTTTTGTGCATTGTGGTTCTTCGTTAATTATTTAGAATTAAGTATTAATTTCTCGAATGCATCCTAATCGTTTATATTATTGGGATCTCTTTCCCAAACTGATATCAACTGATACTTTACTTCTTTAGGAGCATTTTTAAAAACCATCGCATAATTCAATTCATTTTTTAATTGTTCTGGTTTATAGCTTTTTGATGCAGCAATTGCCATACCCAAATTTTCATCGTGAAAAGATTGTTTTCCCCAATTCATTAATACAAATTCATCTTCACCATCTTTCTCTACCACGGTTGGTAGATGTTTGATAAACCCTGTTGCGAATTGCATACCTTTGGGAAGACTACCATTAGTTACTCTAAGATGAATGTCTGACCAAGCATTACCGGCCTCAATTGTCCAATCTTGAATTAAATCAAAAGTGTGATCGTTTATCGACAATCCAGTAAATATTGTTCGGATACCTGACTTATTATTATCATCAATGAATACCTCAATTGTCTTTTCTAAACTTTGAGATAATGTGTATAAAGAATCTTTATAATAAATAGCAGGGCTACCTATTCCTAGTGCATTACCTACTTTTAATATGTCTGATCCCCAGTCCATAATGTTGTGATAATCCCAACCAACTGTATCCATAACCAGATCAGATACGCGCTTTCCATAAATATCAAATCGATGTCTGCTATCCGCATAGTATCTATATGCAACAAAGTCATTTTCAAGTACGGGGCCTTCAAACATGATCCACTTATTTTGTGGCGCTAGATCTGGAGGCACAGTTATTTTTTGTCGAGCAATATAGTCACCAGTGATTACATTTTTATCAGCATTGTTATATGGTTCTGCTTGAGTTAGTAAAATCGCTTGTGTTTTCTTTTGTGCTGAATGAGTTGCCTGATCGCTTTTTATATCAGTTTGGGTCAAACCACAAGACAGCAATAATATGCTTAGTAAAAAGTAACTAATGGTAAGTTGATAAAATTTCATCCTACTTTATATTTTGATATTACTCGTTCTCATTAAAGTCTATTATTAAATAACTACCCTTGAAGTCTTGATTACGCACTTCTATAATTGCTTGGCCAGTTTTGGCTGGAATTAATTCTATGGAAGCTTTTCCATTAGCCATTTGGATTACTTGACTTTTTGTTGGTGTACCATAATTAATCATTAATTCGCCTTGACCATCTTGTGTGAAATATACAGGTTTTTCATAACTGAGCATTCTCGAGTCTGATTTATCAACTATCGTTGCTTCAATAAGATAATTACCATTTGGTAGCTTTTTGTAATCAAGTTTAATTCGGTCTGCTTCGGTAACTAATGCGTAATTATAGTTTACTTCCATTTCATCTTTTGCAATAACTTTATCGTCCTCATACCCAACTGCTGTTAAACTATTTTCACCCTCAATGAATAACACATCCCAGTTAAGGCCGCTGGCTGGAAAATTCCCTATTACTCTTTTCTTTTTCTCTAGTGGTGATCCATTGTGTATCAATTCTACTTCATCGCAGTTGCTAAACACAGAAATATTTCTCACTTTGTCTTTAGGGCCTTGGCGCTCTGTCCAAGTATGAGATTCGATGTAGGTGAATGGGTCGTCTGACCAGTAGCTTTTAAACACATAAAACGCATCTTTTGGTTTGCCTTCTCTGTCTACTAAACCTTTTTGATTGACATAGGGGATGGCGTTTTCAGGGCGAAGTGGTGTGCCAAAATCTTTAAAGGCCCATTGTGCATTTCCAGCAAAATTATCTAAGGTTTCTGAGCTAGTTAAATACCAGTCAAATAGATCAACAATATAATTTTCTGTCCAGTCTCCTGATTTTGCAATGTTAGTAACATTAACTTGATTAGAGACTTCTGCCCAGTCATCTTCATTAAGTAAACCCTTTCCAGTAATAGGATTTTCTGTATGGCGACCCACGTGACTCGAACCACCATATTCCATATGTAAAAAACGAGGATATTTTTGCTGATTTTTTATTAATGTATTTTTATAGTTTGTGTAGACGCCAGCGTACCAGCCAGACCAAATGGATGGAGAGAATACATCAACTAAATCAGCACCTGCATAATATTTTCTTATTGCAGTCAACCGATAGGGGTCTAAGTCATGAGCTAGATCATTTAGTTTTGTAACAAATTTATTTATTTGCCCTTCGTCATCTCCTCCCTCAAAATCTGGCAACCAATATATTTCATTACCAAGCGACCAAAAGAAAATACTTGGATGATTGTAATTTTGTAGTATTTGTTCTTCTAGTAATCTCATAGTATTTAGCTGCCATTCTTTACCACCCATACCTCCACGACACCAAGGCAATTCGTCCCATATAATGATCCCTAGTTCATCACAAGACCTATAGACTTCTGGATCTTGAGGGTAATGACCAAGTCTGACAAAATTAACGCCAAGATCTTTCATGGCTTGAACGTCAGCCTTGTGCAATTCATTGGACATTGCGTTTCCATATCCTGCATGCTCCTCATGACGATGTGTGCCTCTTAATAATAGGCGTTTGCCATTTAAGTAGAAAGCACCATAATCTTCAAACTCATACCAGCGAAAACCAATGCGTTCTTCATTGAAGTCAATTGTTACATCATCTTTTATCAGACTTGTGACAACACGATATAAGTTTGGACTTTTGGGTGACCACAATTTTGGGTTGGCCACATTAAGACTTAGATTCTGATCTGACTTGAAGTATTGATCTGTTGATAATGTTACAGCATCGACTACTTTATTACTTTCTGGATCAAAAATTTCCGTTTTAACCCTTATGTTTTTTGACGAAGCATCGATGTTATTGAGTTGTACCTTGATGTGTGCTTCAGCTTTTACTTCTGTCACTGTTGGTGTCGTAATTTTAACTGTACTTATATGTTGCTTAGGTAGAATCTTCAGCCAAACGTCTCTTGTAATGCCACCGTAGATGTAAAAGTCCGCTTTCTGTGAGGGGATGACGTCGCGATTATAGCTATTGTCGACCCTAATGCTAATGGAATTTTCTGCACGCTGCTTGATCCATTTTGTAATGTCAATTTCGAATCCGACATAACCACCAACGTGCTTACCAGCATGTGTACCGTTAACGTAAAGGTCCATGCTCATATTGACACCTTCAAAATAGAGTAGGCATTGTGAGTCTTGGATCTCACCGATGTTTAGTTTTTTTTGATACCAACTGGCGTCCCTCCGATAACCAGGAGTCATGTCCATTGCGTCCCATTGATTCCAAGTATGAGGTAGATCTATTTGTTTGTCTTTGCGAAGATTATTCAATTGCTCTAGATCTTCGGTATTGTGTTCAACGTAAGTCCACTCAGAATTTATATTTGTAATGGTTCTTTCAATAAGTGTAGGTGTAGAATTTTCTTTTACGATATGAGTGTTAGTTTTACAAGAAATCAACAGCAAACTCAATAGAATAGGACAGATGTATGTATAAAAGATACATCTACGTGTTAGATTTGTGAATATCATTGGAAGTGAAAATATAGATTTGATTCATCAATTTGCATAATCTTCTTGAAAATTGATAAAGATTGAGCCCACTCCGAAAACTCGCAAAACCAAAATGTTTCTTTTGGCGATATTTTTCATTTTCTCAATCCACTGATACTCAGGCATCACTGAATTTCAAAAACCAAAAATCTCATCCAAAATATTCCATTTTATGCAATTAGTCAGTTTTCAG
>Ga0114957_1002688_pt1 | contig 16651 bp, 18 predicted proteins | sample BantaG_FD_87175 | JGI IMG/M metagenome (GOLD analysis project Ga0114957, IMG submission 87175) | Marine algal microbial communities from Bantry Bay, Ireland - BantryBay_4 metaG | ecosystem: Host-associated > Algae > Red algae > Unclassified | place: Bantry Bay, Ireland | collected 2014-11-21 | reverse complement strand
GAGTTTTTTAAGAATATTCAGGATGCACTTAATAATAGACCAAGAAAAACATTGAATTATCAAACTCCATGGGAGATATATAAAAAAACCTAAGGGTTGCACTTGTTACTTTAATTTACGATTTACTACAAATTAAAAAAGATAGCCTTTTGCAGAGAATATTTTTTATGGAACTTTCCATAATATTACTTTTCAATTTTGAAACTCTCTTATATTGTCAGTTAAAGAACTCTAAACCACTTCGTACCGTCCACTAAGGACAAAGCGCTATATAGAGGCTTTTTTTTATATCCCCCTAATGTGAGCAAAGCTCACTACGTGCTAAAGAAGGATTTAACCTTGCAAGACTCACCAATACCATTTGATAACACATATATAAAATTACCAAATGATTTTTACAGCCCAGCAACACCTGATACACCTCCATCTCCACAGCTAATTATTTATAATAAAATTTTGGGACAAGAGCTTGGGCTAAAAAATATGAGCGATACTGAGCTCACAAATATATTTTCAGGAAAAACTACACCTGAGGGTGCTAAGCCTGTTGCCATGATTTACTCTGGGCACCAATTTGGCCATTTCTCTCCCCGCCTAGGTGATGGGCGAGCCTTATTAATAGGCGAAGTCATTAACAAGCAAAATAACCATATTGATATTCATATGAAAGGCAGTGGCCCCACTGAGTACTCTAGACGCGGTGATGGCAAAGCCACATTAGGGCCGGTGCTTAGAGAGTATCTAGTCAGTGAAGCCATGCATAAGCTAGGAGTACCAACAACCCGGGCCCTAGCCGCCACTTTAACTGGCGAAGCTGTGCAAAGAGAAGAGCTATTGCCAGGCGGTGTAATTACTAGGACCTCTGAAAGTTTAATTCGCGTGGGAACATTTGAGCTCTTTGCTCGACATGGCGATTTAATAAATTTAAAAAAATTACTTAACTATACAGTTAACAGGAATTTTCCTGAACTTAAACAGTCACCCGACCTAGCTTTAGATTTCTTCAAGAACGTAATGAAGCTACAAGCTTCATTAACTGCCAAATGGATGAGCATAGGCTTTATTCATGGTGTGATGAATACAGATAACTCCTCTATTATTGGTACTACTATTGATTACGGACCCTGCGCTTTCATGGATCATTTTGATAGCAATAGAGTGTTTAGCTTTATTGATAAAAAAGGCCGCTACCGTTACAACAATCAGCCTACAATTACGCACTGGAATTTATCTCGGCTTGCTGAATGCCTTATTGTAACTTATGATGAAAAAGATCAAGAGCAGGCAGTTATAAAATTTGAAGAAGCCCTTGATAGCTTCGAAAGTACCTTCTCTGGCGAGTGGCTAAACTATTTCACTCCAAAATTTGGGGTTTTAAAACCTGAAGCCACAGATATGGCTTTAATTAAAACTTGGCTCGATTATATTGAAAAGGAAAACCTTGATTTTACGAACAGCTTTGTAAACTTAAGTAAATCACTTAAAGAACCTACAGATTTTTTTAAGCGTAATGAAGAGTTTAATAATTTTTACTCTTTGTGGAATAATCGCTTAAACAAACAAGGCGCTAGCCCCGATACCACTATAAAGCTTATGAGCAAGACTAACCCCATATATATACCCAGAAATCACCTCATTGAAGAAATGATAAGTGAAGCTATTAATGGAAGCTTTGACTCATTCCATGAATTTAACAAAATTTTATCTACTCCATTTAATGAGCAAGACGTAAGTGAAAAGTATAAATTACCACCCTCAAGCGAGCAAATCGTACCCGCCACTTTCTGTGGCACCTAAGGCGCTTCATCAAGTTTGTCTGCCAACTCTCTGGTTAAAGTTTAAATTAAATTGATGAAAACTACTCATCGAGGCTCACGGCGTGCTTCGCGTATCTGACCTGCGGCACTAAGTGACGCTGGGCAAAGACGCGATGCTGCCGCAAGTGTTCTCGATGAGTAGTTTTCATCAATTTAATTTAAACTTTAACCAGAGATTTGAGCTTGTATTAGTCTCTTATAAAATGACAGGTATACCCATTAGGGTTTTTTTCTAGGTATTTTTGATGATAGGCTTCTGCCGGGTAAAACTCTTTTTCAGTCTCCAAGCTTGTAGTTATTGGTCTACTAAATTTTTTTGAACTCTCAACTTCTTTAATAATTTCTTTGGCCACTTGTTTTTGCTCTTCAGTTTTATAAAAAATAGCAGAGCGGTATTGGGTGCCTTTATCATTCCCCTGTTGGTTTAGTGTGGTTGGGTCGTGCATCTTATAGAAAAACCTTAAAAGCTCAGCCAGTGAAGTTTTACTTTTATCAAAACTAATTTTTATGGCCTCAGCATGGCCTGTAGAGCCTAGTTTAACATCATTATATGTTGGTGAGTCTAAATCACCACCACTATAGCCCACTAAGGTGCCTGTGACTCCTTCTTGTTTGCGAAACAATTCCTCCACACCCCAAAAACACCCACCGGCTAATACTATATAATTACTATCTATATTGCTCATTAATATTTACCCACTAAAGATCAAAAGTTATCAATTCACTCTAAATTATATATATAGTTTGAGTTTAAGCAATTTTTAAAACCTTAAACACTCTATTAGTATTTCTAAAAAAAAAGCCCATATCAAATATGGGCCTTTTAAAATCTTAATTATTAGTTATTTTTTTTTATTTATCACCTGGAATATCTGTATCAGGTAGGTCACCACCTAAGCTATCACACATAGGAACAACATAAGTCTTAGAGAACTGATAAAGCTCTTCACGTCTTTGCGTGTATACATCTGCTTTTTGAGCATATGGTATTGGCGATACTTCACTTTTTACACAAGTTGTTCTGCTATATTGATCTCTCCTCGGAGCGTCAGGGTTTAGAACTTCAGATTTTGCCTCAATACATTTACTGTAAGACGAGGCAACTAACTGAAAGTCTACAGCTTCACGCTTAACACAAGTTCTTTCAACTTTAGTTTTGCCACCACTTCTTGGAACGTTCACTATTCTTTCTTTATATTTAACACATTTTGATTTTGGGTTAATAACTCTGAAGTGATTGTCATCGTATACACAAACATTAAATAAGTTTGCACCCTTAGGGTTAATTACAGAACTTTTATCAACTTTTAAGTTCTTTTTACCACCTAAAATCTGCTTCCATGAAACACGGTTAGCTTTTTTAGAATCATCTGAGTACCTTTCGATTCCGTTAGCCCAACTTACTGTGGCCACTAATAAAACTGACATTATAATTAAATTTTTCATAACTCTCCCTAATTTTTTAAATTGTCTTTGTTAATTTCCTGAGAACATATGTAGAATTTACAAGGCTGTATACGATTATAAAAGTGTATTATATACTGCTAGTATATATGACTGATTTTTCTAATACTCTTAAGAACTTACGCATTGAATATGGCTTTGACTCAGCAAGGCGATTCTACGAAAACCTAACTAATAAAGGCGAAGGAGCCTTTAACTACCCCTATTATGTCCGTATGGAAAAGGGCTCAGCGAACCCTTCCAGTAAAGTTTTACGAGCCCTACTTAAACATTTCGATAAAAAAGACCAAGAGTCTTTAATAAACTCATGGTGCCGATCTCATTTTCCTGAGCAGGCCTATATGTTTGGAGCTAAGGCCACTCCATTTTCTAAGGCTGGATTTACTGAAAACACTATTAAAGAGGCTAACGAACTTAACCTCAAGCAAATATCTATTTTAGCTGAAAATAAAAACAACTATTTTATATTTTTACTCGCCACCCTTTCTAGGTATGAAGTTAAGATTACAGACCTTAATCAGTTTTTCTCAAAAGCAGATATCGAGCAGACATTGAAGCGCCTAAAAGTATACAAATTAATAAGCTGTAATCAGGATACAATCTCAGCCCAAATTGTTGAACGAATATTCCCTAAACCGAGCTCACAAAAAATACGTAAAACCTATGAGCTATTTGATTTATGGGATAGCGAGATTTCAGAGCGTTTTAATTTTGAAAACTTAATTACCAGGAAGTTCATTCGTCGTATTTCATTTCGCCATATTTCTCTTATTGAAAAACATTTAAACTTGGTTTTTGACTTAATCCGTACAGCTGATGAGGTTGAGCCTGAGCACAATAACCATGTGGTACAACTGCAACTTAATCTCTCAAGTGGTGAGCTGCCAGGTTAATTATTTGAGGCAAAAATCTCAAAGCCATATTGGCACCAAATATAACTAAATTGTGTATAACTAATTACAAAGTAATGTAATAACTTCCCACTCCCCCTCTCAAATACCCAAAATAGCTCCACTTTCTTGGCATTAGATATGCAATCAAACTTACCATTAGGTAAATACATAGGAGGCCTTTAATGAAATTAATAAATACAAAATCAATATTATTAGCTGTTGTTGCAACAGTATTCACCGTTTCTTCGGTTCAATCAGAAGCCAGACAACCTAGGCGTGAACGTCCAGTGAGTGCTGAAAGAGTAATCGATATGTCTTATGATATAGCTGATCGACTAGACCTTGAAGCTCGAAACTTATCTCGAAGAGAATTAAAGCTAATTAAAGATAAATTACAAGATGTTCGTAATATTATAAATGGCTTAGGCGATATCGGTGACATAAGTGGACCAACTGAGTATACAGCTGTATGTACAACAGTTTCCACTGACTCATTCGGAAGAGTTACAACTCGAGTTGCAGGCGAAAGAGTAGGTTCAATAAAGAAAATTGCTTCTGACTGTAAATACTTAGCTTCTCAGATGAGAAACTCTACTTCAATCAGACTTTCAGAGTTAACTATTACCAAACTTGGTGATGCCGTTGAGTCTGCAACATGCACAATTAAAAAAACTGATTCTTTTGGACGAGTTACTACTTCAAAAATGGGAACTATAGCTGCTTCTTCATTACAAGGACTTCAAGGTGAGTGTGGTTTATTAGCTAAAGAAATTTTTGGCCAAAGTGGAAAGGCAACTTTAAGTAATATTTCAAGCCTTTAATTCACTACAAATAAGCATATAACTTAATATTTATAACAAAGGCAGGTCATTGAACCTGCCTTTGTTTATTTTATCAAAGCAGTTGGTCAGTAAAGTACTTTAACGTTTCATCATTGTCTCTGTGATGAATAGCCTGCCAACCTATGGATTTAGCTACATCAATGTGTTTTTTGGTATCATCTATGAATAGTATTTGCTCTGGTTTTAAATCTATTTGACTCTCTATTGATTTATAGAAACTTAGGTCTGGCTTTTCATGTCCTAGCTCAAAGCTGGCAAACATTTTTTTAAAATAACTTTTAAAATCGAGATTTTCCCACAAGTGCCCCGCTCTATATTTTTCTTGATTTGTTCCCAAGTATAAGTCAAATCCTGTATTTTTTAGTTTTTTAACTAAATTTAAAATCGGCTCATTGATGTGAGAGTCATTCCTGTGCCAGTAATTAATAAACTCAGTGGGCTTCACATCTGAATTTATAGATTTTAGAAATTCTTCTAACACAACTAAAGTATCAAGCTCACCTGCGCCAATTTTTCCCCAATAGTTTTTAAAAAATGATTGAACTTGCTGGACACTAATCCCTAAGTCTTTTTCAATAGACTGCTTCCATAGGTATTGGCCATCATCACCTTTGCCGCGAATAAGTACCCCGTCTACATCAAAAATTATTGCCTTAGTTTTCATCACCAACCCTTACATCCAGTTTAGTTTGATTTTGAGTATAATGTACTCTTAGCCTAACACTCAAGATTGAAATCAAAAATATAGTAATCGCTCAGCTTGAATCCCTTGTGCAAAGTAAGTCTAAATTGTATAAAGCTCCTATGATTATTCAAATATTAGGAACTTACGAGCCAATGCTTAACGTAGCCACTGAGAGGCTTAGCCAACTTAAACTAACTGACACTCAAGTAGTTTGCGACCATATTTGCTACAGAGTGGAAACTAATGAAAGATATTGAGCTTTAAAAACTGAGCTTCTTGAGTGCTCAGAACTAGTGGCCGAAACCATAGTTAACACTCGTTTAATATCTATTTTCAAACTGTACTCCCCTATTTTGTATAAAAATTTTGAAATTAAGTGTATTGAGTTACCTGCGCCTAAAAAAAATAACACTTACAAAGAAGGCTGGGAGCATGCGGAGTTTGTAATTTTAAATCTTAAGAAATTTATTAAAATTAATCATGAGACAATTTTTAATCATAAAGCCATGGGTCAGGATATCAACCCAGAGCTGGCATTACAAGTTGATAAGCATTATCAAATTAAGTTTCATCCCCTTCATATCTTAGATGTTATTGAAAAAGAGCGTGAGCTTGGGCTATTATAGTTTAAATAATTATTACTGAAGGAACTAATAATGAAAATTGAACCAAAGACTATTACTCTTAAAAATAAACAAACTGCTATACTACGTTCTCCAGAAGTTCATGAAGCGCAAATTTTTTTGGATCATTTGTTTATCACACATACCGAGTCTTATAAATTTCTTGAAAGTACAGCTGAGCCCTGGAAAAATTTTTCAGTTAAAAAAGAAGAAGGAATTATTGAACACTTTATTACAACAAGTAATAAATTTTTAGTCACCGCTTTTATTGACGACGTCATTGTGGGCGGGCTTGGTGTTATGGGCGATGCCCGCCCATTTCGGACCCACAGTGCAAGCCTTGGTATGAGCATTCAAAAGGCCTACCACAACCAAGGCCTGGGCACGCAGGCAATGGCCTATGCCCTTGAAAATGCTACTAAAGCTGAGCTTACACGTATCGAGCTCAAAGTGAGAGACTACAACCCCTCGGCAATTAAACTTTACGAAAATTTTAACTTTAAAAGAGTGGGCACTTTAAATAATGCCGCAATTATTGATGGAAAATTTGTGAACGAATATTTATATGAAAAGTTACTAACTTAAACTTTAGTTTGTAGGATTTTACTTTTAATTTTAAAAATTAATTCTGATTTACTTCTGACTCTAAAAGTAACCCCTTTCTCATCATAACTCTCATTTAGAACTCTCATCTTATTTCTGATTTCACCGACAATACCTTTAACCAAAAATGGAACAAAAATATCATCGTCGATCATATCTTCTTCAAAGTAAGTTAATATTTTACCGCGCAACATTTTCAAATCATCTTTATTTAAAGCTGATAACATAATTGCTTCGGGGAACTCTTCCATTAAACGTACTTTATCATCTTCAGATAAACGGTCTTTTTTATTTAAAATAGTAAGCCTTGGTACATCAGTGGCCCCCACCTCACTTAAAACACTCTGAGTAACTTCAAGTTGTGATTTATAAGCTGGGTCAGAGGCATCGATTACAAATAACAGCAATGAAGCACTAAGAGCTTCATCTAGTGTTGACTTAAAAGAGGCCACCAAGTCATGAGGTAGCTTTTTAATAAACCCAACGGTGTCAGAAACTAATATTTTAGGTTGAGTTACGGGGTACAGAGGACGAATCGTGGTATCTAATGTAGCAAATAATTTATCTTCAACTAAAACATCACTACCCGTCATAGCCCGCATAAGGGAAGACTTTCCCGCATTAGTGTAACCTACTAATGCCACACAGGGCTCTTTTTCCCTTCTTGCGCGCCTAACATCATGCTCACTGCCAATGGATGCTAATTCTGTTTTTAATTTTTTAATACTATCGCGAACTTTTCTTTTATCTAGCTCGAGTTTGCTTTCACCAGCACCTTTACTACCAATGCCTCCACCTTGACGGTCTCCAGTATTGCCAGTTTCTCTAAGCCTTGGCGTTAAGTAAGTGAGTTTGGCAATTTTAACCTGTAAGCGAGCAGCCCTGGTGTGAGCATGGCGACTGAATATTTCTATAATTACGCCAGTGCGGTCTAATACCATTACTCCGGCAGCACTTTCTAAATTCCTGAGCTGTGAGGGAGACAAGTCTGTATCCACAATTACTATTTGAGCTGATTTTATTTCAGTAACTTCATTATCTTCGTCGAACTCATCCAAGCCTGCATCATCACACTCAAGGTCATCACCCTCATCTAACTCTTCTTTCTCTTCTTCTTGCCATTTTAAAGCCGCTTTTGTGAGTTTATGTTCAACCCCTTTACTTATAATGCCAGGACCACCCGTCCACTCAGCAAGCTCTAAGAGCTTGCCCTCACCGAGCACTGCACTGAGCTTTGTGGAGCTGCGCTTTTGAACGACCTGGCCTTCCACCTCATAACCTAATGTGGTCACAAGCCTTGCAAGCTCCGCAAGAGAGCTTGCAAATTCTTCTTTACCAATCTTAGGGGTTTGAATTCCTACTAGTACTGCTTTTTTTATTTTATCATCAATGGCCATAAGGCTTTATATACCCTAGTTAGATACATTAGTACCACTAACTTATAAAAGGCTAAAGGTCCTAGACCAACAAGAGATACTTTATAATTTAATAACTAGAGTTTCTAAGATTAGTTTAATAGATCTCTAAATTTGTAGGTAACACAATTCATATTTTCATCACTATCAGTAATTTGGCTAATACCTACAGGCTTACCACTAACATAAAACGCATCGCCAAGTACATAATCATTCAGACCTACTTAATCAACTATAATAGACTGACTAATTACCTTACCTAACTGATTAGTTATTGATACTGCAGTAACTTCAAACTTATCAAAACGGTTAACTATACTTAAACTCACGAGGTGTTCTTTTTTGAGCACATTCCCACCATTAACAGTTATTTTTTTTCCAGTTCTTACGTTTTTAAAAATAACTTGCGAAGTGGCTTCTTTATCTGTCTTCCAGGTCAGAGTAATTTTATTTTTATCTGTCGTGGAGTCTACTTTTAAGTTAGTCATTAATACTGTATCACCTTCAGCACATGGGTTAAAAACACCCGTATCAGCACCTGGTATACCCCAATTATCCGGCGTCATAGCTTTCCAACCGTTATCTATTAAATCTACATACGGTGCTAAAGCAGCTGATTTATTTTCAGAATCAAAATAAAAGTCGTTTCCTTTTACTCCACAGTATAATTCTTTTTTTGTATTATCATCTACACGCCTCATTAATGGCACTAAACTAATGTGATATCTTGGCCCTTGAAAGTAGTCTATTCTAATAGGTAGCTTTGTACTTTTAGTCATGTAAAACTTTTTACTGCCACAGCCCATTTTTGTTTCATGAGGTCCATCATTATCAATAACTAACTGATAATTTCCAGAACTATCTTTTACATAAACTTTTGAGCCATCATCAGATAATATACCTAATTCATACCAACCTTCTTGATCACCAGTACCTAGCTTTAATTCTGACTCGGCTCTGAGGGCAAACCATTCATTTATAATTTCTCCATTATCTTTTTTTATTTGATCTCCAGTCACAGTAGGGAAACCTAATGAAAACTTTCTAGTTGGAATATTTAAATTTGAAAAATAGATTTCTTGTTTCGATTTAACCCCTAACCCGGCTTTAAAAAAACCATTAACACTGTCAACTGTATCTGGTTCTACACTGTATAAGCTAGTTTTTAAACCGTGTGTTTTAGATACCTCACCACGTTGAAAGGGATCACATACTAAATTATCTAGGTTAATATCACCAATATTGCCATTGATTATATTAAAGACACTTCCATCAGCACCAGCACTATGGTCAAACTGTGAGTCCGTACAAGATACGGATAGAATTAGAATTAATGTGCAAAATATTATTTTCATGTGTAGCTCCCAGCTTTACAAAACCGAGTAAGGGCATACATCCTTGGGTAACTCAGACTAATTAATCAACTTCTTAAGTGTAGCAAATACTTTGTTTCTTGTATAAACTATTTTGCATATTCTATTTTTGATTCATATTAATTTTGAGTAATTTTACAACTGATCAAGAGATTTACAGTTTGAGTAACTTTCTATCTTTAAAAGTAAATAGTTCTACTAAAATTATTGGTTCTGTTAAATTAACCGTTTACAGTGCTATACTACTCACAGATAATTAGCTTATGGCTTGCTTAAAATCCTAAGATTACTAAATTTTAGCTGTTTATATGTATAAAGAATATACGCCCCTATAAGATATTCAATCGTAATTGTCTTTACCCTCCGTATTACCCCATAATAACAATCCCATTAAATAATTCCCTAAATTAGTCTTCAGTTTTATTTAGGTTTAATTTTTGTGACCAGAAAGAAACCTCAGGCCTAGTAAGACTAAGCAGAGGATTTCTTGACCTGAACAAAATTTAAAAATGAATGAAAATGGTGAGTAATTTAGGGCATTATTTAATGGAATTGGTATAAGTAAATGATACCGAGGCTATGAGTGCTTTTATAGCAGATTTAAACATTAAGCAGCCTCCTTTCTAATATTTATTTTTCGTAATACTTCAAAAAACTCCTTTAATTTTATCTCTAAATTCGCTTTTAATTCAAATGGGTTTAAGTCTCGTTTTTTCATTCTTAATTTCTCCTCTTCTTTTTTTGTCAGTACTCCACTTTCAATTACTCTTTGATAAGGTGTTTTTGGTTTGTCATATTTTTTTACTATTTTAACTCCAACTCTTAACTTTTCTTTTAATTTAAATGTTGGCAAAAAAAATTCTGTAATGGGTTCCAGTAGTTTTTGTGAATGTCATTCATTAAGTCTAAATGACACTTGGAATGAAGCCTACTTTTGTGATGCAGTGACGCCGGTAATCCCGACGCCAGTGGCACCGATTCCTGTGACTCCAGCTAATCCTAATCTGTTTGCCCCCGCTACACCAATGGGAACAATTTTTGAGTATCAAGGCTGGGCTTGGCAAGTGACAGACAATGCAATTGGTTTTTGCAGAGTTCGAAGCTGGTCAGGTATAGACAGTGCAAGCACTCCTGATGGCGAAGATTTTGGCATTGATGTTGGTGCAGCTCAAAACCCATGGAGCCAAGATTATATTTGTGACTAATTCCTAGGTGATAGCTCCGATTTGAAGACTTAATATTTCTGTAAATTGGAGCCCTAAAATATTATTCCGTGACTGTAGTTAAAATTAACCGCCAACCGGTGTCGGTAAATAAAATTTCTCAAGATAATTTTGTTCAAAGTACTAATTTATTTATTTCGATTAATAGCTGCAACCAAAGATGGTGAAACCATCATCTTTAATTGGCCCACTTAGAATAATAACTTAGTTCAGGATCGTACCTTTTCATTTGGGAATCAATAGTAAATTTATGTCCGCCTCGGAAGTCTACGCCAACAACAGCCATATACATCCAATACCTCCAATTAGAGTCATTGGATGTAGTTTTTTTATTTTTTAAGCAGTGCTATGATTTAATAATGAGGTCAAATTTTTTATACTGCTTCACCAGGCCACCAAGCTCAGTGGTTATATATAATAATAGAGCTTTTATAAAAACTATCAAACCAACAAACTCTAGGCTTTCTTCAACAGTTATACATATTCGGTAGTACACATGATTATAACCAAAGTTGTTATCTTTTAAAACAACCCCTACTACCTCCATACCTATGGCACCCCCCACATACATGGCCCCAGCAACAATCACTAAATTTCTAATTTTTTTAGGGAGTGAAAATACAAAAAATAAATAGGAAACGCCAATAATTGCAACAAGTACTAAATAATATGCCACCCAGCCCCCGGCCTCTCCCCTATTAATTCTATCATGAATCCTGAAAGACTCATCAAGAGCTAGAAAGAAAAATATTAACGACAAAGCCCGCCAATGGAATCTGTATTTATTTTTAGATATAAATTTTTTAATTGATATTTGCAAAAGCAAGAAACCACAAATTAATAACTCTAGGGTGGCAAAATAAGTTGGAAAATTTCGTTCGTTATTAAAGTCTAGACGCTTGATTACATCGCCGTTAAAATACAAATTCAGGGTTGAACCTATATGTAAAATTAATAATACTAAAAATATGTAGGTTAAATATTTAATAATCTGGTTTGATGACCAATTAATAGTTTTTTTGTTTTCAGACATAATCACCAAAAAATTTTATACAATAATTACTGCACAAGTTAAAAAATCAATAGCTTAATTTAGCAAAATACTATGCCAATAACAAGTTAAGCCTTGAGATAAGGTGCCACAATCACTTATTATCAGCTAACAACACTATTTAGTACGCAGCACATTACTTAAAAGTGCCTGCCACTATACTCCAGAGATGGCTAGTTTACTGAACCTTATTAATGGCATTTGAACTGACTTAGAGGCATTCCAATAAGCCGTGTCACCAATAGCATTAATATCTTTTAACATATCATAGAAGTTCCCAGCCACTGTAATTCCACGAACAACCTGTATGAGCTTTCCATCTTTTTTTAAATAGCCTGAAGCGCCAAAACTAAAATCACCTGATATAACATTGGCCCCGCTATGTAGGCCATCTAACTTGGTGACTTCTAAATACTCACCCGAAGTTAAATCAGCTTCGGTAACATCACCGGGATTAATTGTTAATTGATGTAAACCTACACCCAAACCAGATCTAGCACTCCTGGCCCCATGACCTGTGGTCACCGTTTTATAGTGCTGAGCTGTACTGCTGTTATGGATAAAACTCTTAAACTCTCCCTTGTCGACTAAGACTAAATCTTTAGTCGCAACACCCTCACTATCAAAAAGTTTATATCCATAACCCTCTTTTAAGCGAGGCCGATCCACAACAGTTACCCCCTTATTGGTAACCACTTCTCCTAATTTGTTCCTCCAGGGGTTCAAACCATCTTTGGCTGACTTAGCTGAAAAAATTTGAGTAAAAATAGCTACTACTTGCGGTAAATTCTCGCTGTCAAAAACAACATCATACTTACCTGATTTTAAAGGGACTCCCTTTAACATAGTCCCACAAACTGTACTTACATGTTCAATGATTTTATTTTTATCTAGAGCACTAAAGCATCTACCATACATGGCTTTAAAAGCGACAGCATTTTTACCTTCTTTTTCCGCTAAGCCGTAGGCATAAGCAAAAGAAGACTTAGACCTTGAAAAAGCCTCTAGCCCAGCTGTAGAAAAATAACTACGCTGAGACTGACTACTTCCTACTGAATTATAAGGAACACTTTTAATATGATCTTTACTACAAAGTTCAGTCTCTAAGTCAGTGATGAAATTAATTTTTTCTACGATTGAGGTTTCATCTTTTGGAAACAAAAGACTGTCGTCCGTTCTTAAGCTGTCTTTATTTGCAAGGATTAACTCATTAGGTTCATCTTCAGAAAAACTAGAATTATTAAGCGCCTCATCAACCATATACTCAAGTGCATCATTATCATCAGCTTCGCTATGAGCAATACCCACTTTACCGTTTTTAATAGTGCGTACCCCAAAAACCTGAGCTGAACTCATTAAATGCTCTGATAACTCACCTTGAAAAACTTTTAAATTTAAACTTTGCCCTTCATCAATAATTAAATCCGCAGTCGCCCCTTTAGCCCTTACCTTGTCGAATACAAATGAAGCTTTATTTCGTGTAGAATCTTTCATTTATGCATTACCTCCGACTAAAATATTATCTACTTTTATTGCTGGCTGCCCCACTGTTGTAGGGACTGCACCACTCACTGAACCACACATGCCACAGGCTAGAGCGAAGTCCTTACCTACCATACTTATTTCTTTTAACACTTCAGGACCGGTGCTAATTAGTGTTGCCGCTTTAACTGGGTACTGAGTTTTACCGTCCTCTACATAATAGGCTTCACGAGCTGAAAAGTTAAACTCGCCAGTGCCTGGGTTTACTGAACCACCAGCCATGCTGGATGCATAAATTCCTTTATCCATACTAAGAATCATATCTTCTAAGTTGTCGTTACCCGCCTCTATAAAAGTATTTCTCATCCTTGATGCAGGGGCAAATTTATAGTTTTGCCTACGCCCAGAGCCTGTGCGGTCAAAGCCTGTTTGCTCACTTCCTATACGATCCACTAAAAAGCTAGTTAACTTTCCATCTTTTATGAGCTGAGTTTTTTGCGTTGCCATCCCTTCATCGTCAATATTGATCGAACCCCATTCATTCACCATAGTCCCATCGTCTACAGCGCTAACCACAGTACTGGCAATCATCTCGCCCATCTTGTCATGAAAAACAGAAGATTTTTTTGCTACAGATGTGGTTTCTAGTAAGTGCCCACAAGCCTCATGAAATATTACGCCACCAAACCCATTACCAATAACCACTGGCATATTACCTGACGGACAAGCCTTAGCTGAAATATTAACTAAGGCCTGCCGCGCGGCCTCTTCACCTGCTTCTTCTGGGTTTAAACTATCGCTAATCTCCCAGCCCAAAAGGCCACCTTGATTCCAGCTACCAGTAGCCTGCTCACTCCCCTCAGAGGCTATGGCTGTCATCGCAACTCGGATGTAATTACGAACATCTTGCGAATGCAAACCTTCACTATTGAAAATCTCCACCTGCTGTTCACGCTGCATACAACTACCTCTAGTTTGTGAGATTTTATCGTTCATGGAATCCGCTTTACCACTGGCCTTTAATAAAAAATTTATTTTATCTTCAATCGGAAACTGCTGAGATAAAATAAATTTGGCTTTATGCTGATCTTCAAACTTTAAAAAATTAAAACTGCCCCCAACAATTTTAGGGTCGCGCCTATCTTTGGTTGCCAAGGCACTAACAATTCGAGTTAGTTCATCCTTGTCCATTTTATTTGTGTATCCGTAGAGAACCTTTGTGCCAAAAACTAAGCGCACACCGATTCCAAAATCAATACCAGACTGTACAGATTTAACCTTGTCGCTCAAAGTACTAATATTATGGGTGTAGTGACGCTCAACAAAGAGTTCAACAAAATCAGCGCCCAAGAAAACCCCGTGGTCAACAACAGACCTAGCTACGGAAACTTTTAACATAGATACTTCTCCTTACTCGTATTAGGGTCCAAACTTGAACCCGGCTCGCTTTTAGAATATCTTCATAGTATTCTAGGATTACCTTAAGATCAAACCTCTAGGCTTGTGCCTGGTTGTTTCGATGTTACTCCCTTGGCTTGCATAGCCCAAAAACAGTCGCACTGTCCGACTGGACAGTTCGTTACTTTTTTAATGGGAATATCCAAATTTTCAATCCATTCGCTTCGCTACTTCTGTTGAAAAATTGAATTAAAGACGACAGACACTTTCGTCTAGTTAATATTAAAAGCCACAGACACTACATATTAAGCCACTAACATACAAAGTCGTGTTTTCACCTTTGAGGCCCAGGGCTTAAGTACTGTAGATGCCTTAACCAATACTTTTAATTTAATTAACTTAGAATGGCGTTGTTGCACATGAGGCTCCCATCTTAGTTGTTTGATTTTTATAAGGCCGATGGGACATTGCGGTGCTGGCGTAAATGAAAAATTTTACAAAAAATATAAAGACATGATTTCACAAAAGTGTGAATCATATAAGGACCAAGTATAAAGGTTCAATGTAAAAACCACCAAGCCATATGTGAAAATAAAAAATGTGAAGTGCATGAAGTGGACCTTTAAAGGTTTTTGACTAAGACTCATGATCAAATTATAATTTGGCGATTAATTTAAGTAATTCTTAAATAAGTACTTTGATCCTAATAAACTTCTCCTAGATTAGATTACGTTCTTTCTTTAAAAAATATTATGATAATAGTCTATTTCAGATTTTGAGAACTTTTGTTTTGCAATGTACTTCTTTTTTATTAATAAAGTTGTTGTCTTATTTGACAACTTGTGGTGCTGTTAGTCTGTGAAAAGACGAGAATACAGCATTAATATCCAGGTTAATAGTAGGAAAATTACCAAGGTAATTATAGATCCGCATTATCAAGATAAACACTCAGATGTCATTACAGACTAGCTGATCTTAGAACTTGTGGACTTACTTCATAAAGGAACCTTTCCTGCTCAAGACTCTGACCTAGACTTTGAGTATTTTGTTACTGATGGACTTAAGCTTCGTAACAAAAAATACAAGCTTGTATGGCTCCTTGAAAAAAATAAATTACACATTGGCATTGTTAATGCCTATAGGAGGAAGTAATGAGTTTTCCAGACAAAAAAAAATTGGATAAGATGAGAAAAAAATTAGAAGGTGTAGATGGCTTTTTAGTACTTGATGCTAATGCTTCAGAGCTAGAAAGGTTTAGATTTAAAATATGCCAAGCGCTTCTAAAGTATTCTCAAAAAAACGAACACAATAGTTCTGAGATGGCAAAGCTCCTAGGGATTACTAAAGCTGATATGAGCCGTATTTTCAATCATAGGGTTGAAAAGTTTAGTACAGACAAGTTAATTAAGCTTTATGGGATTATTAAGCCTGAGTATAAGCTAAAAGTTTCATGATAAGCATTGTAGTAAAGCTTAGTAATTGGTGCCTAAATAATAGTTACGTGTGCGCAGCACGGTTACCTGTGCAATTTTTTAAAAGCAAAGCTAAAAATAGTTAATTCACCTGTGAGTAAATCAAAAAAATATTCAGGGCCTAAATTACTCTCGTGCTCGACTTATGACTTAACAGCAAGACTTATCAACTTTCATTTAGGTCCATCGTTACAGTAGTCACTCTGCCTTCGTAGCGGCCCGCCCAGCGATTTTGGACTTCTCTAAACTGAGTCAACGTTGTATCCGTCTCGTTCCTTGAAATTTACCGTTATCCCCGTTGCCTGTCGAT